>Ga0126342_10004129_pt1 | contig 24547 bp, 20 predicted proteins | sample Cyp1metagenome_FD_92528 | JGI IMG/M metagenome (GOLD analysis project Ga0126342, IMG submission 92528) | Coral microbial communities from Lord Howe Island, Old Settlement Bay, Australia - Cyphastrea 1 metagenome | ecosystem: Host-associated > Invertebrates > Cnidaria > Coral ...
ATGCACATCTTACGTTACGTCACTGGGTTGGGGGGGTGGGGCATGTTAACGTTCATGTGACCTTGCGTCACATGCACATCTTACGTTACGCCACTGGGTTGGGGAGGGTGGGGCATGTTAATATTCATGTTAACTTGCGCCACATGCACATCTTACGTTACGTCACTGGGTTGGGGGGTGGGGGATGTTCACGTTCATGTTAACTTGCATCACATGCACATCTTATGTTACGTCACTGGGTTGGTGTTGGATGAACTCCAAGACGAAAAGTCTTATGGAGGTCACAGGTCGAGCCTTGAAAGACCGTGTGTAGCAATGTGAGTTGGAAAAAAAGACCCGGCGAGTTTTCAGGAACAAATTCCCTGTAATTTACAGGTTATCGTTTAAAACATACTTCAAAATCCCGGGGAAATTTGAGCCAATTTTGGGGCATGAATCAGCAGTTTCGCTATGGCGAAAACGACATTTTTTTAAAAAACCCTCAAAACGCTGGCGCGGTTTTCCCCCCGGCGGGATGTTTATGGGTGGTATAAACCATCAAACATGGGGTGGTTTATGGCATTGTTTTACCCACATTAATCTTCTAGATCTTAGTCACATTCGAATGGTCAAGGTGCCCAAAAAAAGCACCTATCAGCTGCTACAGTGTAGTTGTTTCATAGCCATCAAACCGGAGTTATAACTAGGGCGAGTTATAAATCTGGCCAAGCCTTAGACTCCTTAGACTTGGGCCAATGGAACATTGGACCCTGCTGGCGGTCGAGGACATTTTTTTTTTTCCCCGGACTTTATCTGAAATGGCAATGGAAAAGTCATGAACTTGTCCCGTTTGCAGTTTTCTGTCTTATAAAAACCTCGATTTATACTGGTGGTATACCTACCCCTCTGAAAAATGATGGAGTTAAAGTCAGTTGGGATGATGACATTCCCAATATGATGGGAAAGTCATAATCCATTCATGTTCCAAAGCACCAACCAGTCTTAGTTAGGCGATTTCCCATTGCCATTGCACAAAAGCAGCATGGAAATTGTGTCCATCGCATTCACCCGCACATTCACCCGCACTATGACCACACACATGTAGCAATGTCAAACAAGGAGCCCCCTGCAGTAGATAGCTAAGTTGGTTTATAATCAACATAGCTGCTAGGGTCTATGGTTATAGTGCTGATGGTTGTGGTTATAGTGTGAAATTATATGTGTATCTGCATATCTATCTGTCTGTCTGTCTATCTGTCTATCTATCTGTCTGTCTGTCTATCTATCTTTCTATTTTTCTATCTTTCTATCTTTCTATCTATCTATAGTAATGGATGGACATGGGGGTCATAAACCAACAAAGATGACTGGGGAGCTCACCTTCCAATTGCTCCTATTCAATAGGCACCATCTGATAATCGCCAGACGATGGATTGCCATCGTTATGAAAGAAACCCAGAAATCGTCAGTTCAGAAATGGATGGTCCGTCGCTTTGGTTTGCTTCAAAAAGTTCCAACCAAAATCTTGCGGTTTCCTGCGGTCTTCTCAACAATTGGGTATGGGTCAAAATTAGGTACCCCAATAATTGGATGGTTAATACTAACCTAGACTAACATCTGTGGTCCCCTAGGTCTTCCATTTTGACCCACATCCAATTCAGGGTCATCAAAAAGTGTCTTTTTCTGGTGGAATCCTTCCATGTTTCGTGGGGCTTCCACCCGGATCTTGCGCCTGGAAGCGCCGAGAGTGTCAGCGCCAACTGCCGTGATCCCCACAAACTTCTGGAGATGTAGCCTGAAAAAAACTCGACGAAACGTGGGGGAAAAGGTCACGACCTCCCCAGAAACCCAATATTGGGTAAACTGGTAAATGGTAAACGGTAAGGCCTTCATCATTTGGGTGATCTTGAAAACCCTTCATTTGTTGAGTCCTTATTTGGGAGGTCGGGTGACTGCCGGTGACCTGGTTATAACTTGCCTAGATTTTGATGTCCTGGATCCGAAAACATGGCCAAGGGTAGATACCTGGATTGATTGGAGAGGGAACATCTAAACCTGAAACCACGGTTTCACGATGAAAAAATGGGGCTGGAACTATCCCTTTCAATCAATCCTGGGAATACTGTACAAATGCCATCTGCAAATGATCAAATTTGATCAAATTGGTCGTAGCGTTTCGGATGCAAACGATGCAAATGGACAGCCCCATATATTGCTGGTTGGGATGATTATTCCCAACATATGGAAAAATAAAAAAAATGTTCTAAATCACCAACCAGATATATTGTTATTCCGATATTCCAATTATTAACCATTATTCACCATAGATTAACCATAGATTAACCATGTTGCAGTATAAACATCTGTACCAATCACCAGTCCGTTGAACAGAAAGGAGGCTCAAGGGATCTTCCCTACTGATCACCTGAGGCTCCCCTCAGACGTTCCCAGCATTTTCTTACACAAACATCACTGAGAAATCTCAAATGCCCCGCTGAAAAAAAGTTCATCACTAACTTATTGGCTTGTTAGCCATGCGAAGCAAATGTTAGTACTACCCTGCGGTAAACTAATATAGCTACTATTGAAAATGGATGAACATGAACCATTTAGTTCGTTTTTCTGTGCTGATTTACCTAGTCAAAGAAGTTGATTTTCCATATCATACATAGAGTAGTTATGTTAGTTTACCAGAGGCTATCCCCATTTTCCTGTCCCCTACCCCTTCACCCAGCGACATTCTGCTGACACCGGCGTGCCGGCCAAGTCGACCTGTGGCGATGTGTTGGTTGAACTAACAACTCAACAACTGAACAACTCAACTCAACAACATTCAACACTACAGCCCATATGCTCCATGTATAGTATATTTACCTACATTTGGGTAATTTATGGGGTAAATGTTGGTAAATATTCCATACATGGAGCATATGGGATTTACTTGAGCTGAGTTGAGTTTGCCGAATTGCGCTTCACGATGTTCTATGGCTATGGCTAGGAAAACAACACATTACATCCAACGTATCGACGGCAGGGACAAAACGTATCCATGCTCGTTGTGGACTCTGGACCATCGACCTGGAAGCCAATACCTGTATTGGTTTGCTTCACACGCACAAACCAAAAAAAAAGGCAACATCCCAAGTTCAGGTTCTTCTGATGAAGACTAACAGTTCAAAATCAATCGATGTACCATCTGGTTATTTAACATAGCTATGGAAAATCCCTTATAAATGGAGGTTTGAATGGGAACATCATCTATAAATGGGCAATTTTCCATGGCTATGTTAAATAACCAGAGGGTACCTACTAAAATCTCGTCTCTTCCATAAGGTGTCTTTCAGAGGTCGCCTCGTTCCTTTTCACCATCTGTTGTTGACCTTTAGCATACCTTTAGCAAATTCAGCAACCCGTTCAAGTCTCTGATCAATGCTGGTTGGTGGTTTTAACCATCTTGAAAAATCATAGTCATTTGGGGTTACTATTCCCACTATATGGAAAAATAAAAAATGTTCCAAACCACCAACCAGAATGGTTATAACCCCATTGGAGAACTATCCAGATTCACCCGCAAAGTGCTCTCTTAACCCCTGGAGATGTTCAGCTACCCTCCGATAAACAAACCGTTTGCGAACTGGAAACCGTGGCCCAGGAACAGTTCGAACATTTACCTCTTGTCTACCCTCTGGTAATCAAACATGGCACGGGAAAATTTCCCGTTTGTAGCAAAATTACTCCTTAAAACCTCCACTTGGTTGGGGGACTTTTGATTTTCCATTGCCAGGTTTGATTACCAGAGGGTATCAACCAATAGTCCATTGGTATAATCCACTCATATTCCATATAGTATCCGCATGATACCAGCAGCAAGCCCTGTTGGGCTAAACCTCTCAGCTACACATCGCCTTGATCATAGTCTTCTGTGCCATGAACGTCAGCTGACGATCAACCTCCACATAAGAAAGGTGAAAAATGTGAAAATCGAACCAGAACACAGCTAGGTTCTGAAAGAAATGGGATGAAATGGTTGTACATGGTTGTATCATGTTGTAACGTATCATCAACATGGGGTAATTAAGATAGCGAAATAATGCAATGTTTTTAGCGATTCTTGCCCATCTTGCGGGACACCAAGAAACTCCTGCACGACGCTATCAAGGCAGTTAGTTTTCCGGATGCTTTCTGAACTTCAGAGTCAGCCGAAGTGTTTCCCCCAAACAGTACATATTAGCTAATGAATATCAGAGAATATCTACGATTAGTAGATCATTGTCATTGTCCTACCATTTCCTGAGAAAACCGTGGGTTCTATATTTTGGCTGGTAATCAAACGCAGCTGGCTGGACAATTCCCAACAATGGACGTTGATAGCTGGGAGAACTATTGAACTGGTGGATTTTTCAGAACGTAATGTTTGATGACACAAGAGGGATATAGTAATCCCCAAAAAATAATCAGCAAAAAATGCCGCAAAGTGTTTCCACGATGGTGCTTCGATGATGTTCTCCCTATCATCTTCCAGTTTTTTCAACTTGTTTGGCATTTTTTGGTGGTGCTGCCATAAAGTATATTAATTAAATAATACTAAATCTGGTTGGCGGTGCAATAACAATCTTGAAAAATATGAAAGTCAGTTGGGAAGGATGACATCCCATATATTGTGGAAAAATCATGTTCCAAAGCACCAACCAGTGATTATTAGCCAAACCCCCCCTTAGATTATCCAGATTAATGTTGATTTATTGTCATGTACCACTAACCATGTTTGAAACCACCAATCAGATCCACCATTTTTCCCCTCATTTTTGATCCCCCCAAAAAAAAATCCATGGAAAATCTCAGATCCACCATGATCCACCTGCTTGGAGATCTGCAGCAGCCGACGTCGATCTTCGCTATGGCCAACGGCCTCGATCTTGGGATTTCACGATGGAAAATCTAGGCGAAATCGAGGGAAACATGATGAAACATCGGCTTTTTTCATTCAGAATGGGATGATCCATGATAAAAAGGCTTTTTTCATCCATGAAGTTCTGGACCTTGAAAAATTGTTTTTTTTTCATCCATGAAGAATGAAGAAGATGGAGAATCCTATCAAACATCAGGCTTTTTTCATTCAGAATGGAATGATCCATGATACGCCATGAGAACATATGAGGACCAACGATAATCCATGAATTTCAGGGGACCCCTTATTATGATCCAAATCAATGAACTATCTTAGGATTGAAACCTATGAGTACCCCGAGTCTTCCCCGATTCAAGGATCAGTCTGCTTGGATGTTGACCCAGGCATAGTCACATAGTCGGGAAGTTCTTTAATTGGGCGACCCCGAGTGGTTCCGAGTGATTGATCATAGTTGATGCGGACACGAATCGTGGTTTTTGGGGTACCCCAAAAAACTTTATTGAAGCACCCAGAGCCAGTTAGATATTGGCCCGCTCCAAGGTAACCAAGGTAGCATGTGTGACCAGATTTTGCCAAGCAAGTCAGTCAAATTAGCAATGGTTTCAATAACTGTGCAAATAGTTGGCATGCGGCCTGCCACCAACTTATAGGCAACAACGTCTGAGTCATGACAGGTTGTGGCGAATACCCTTTGGGTATTTAACATAGGGAAATTGCCCATCTATAAACATTAATCATTTATGATGATTTACCTAGTCAACATGATGATTTTCCATATCTACCAGCATCTACCAGCCACATTCAATAACCAGAGCATACCTTGATTCTGACCCTCCGCGGAAACCACGAAGACACATGGATTATATAATATAGTAATGTTTAATCCATGGATCACTTCGAGATTTTTTTTCGTTCGCTTCTCTTCCAGACTCTGTCCACGAGTGACGGCGACATCTCAAACGAAAATCCTAATGTCCTAATATGTCCTAATATATCCTAATATGTCCTACAGTAATGCTCATGACTATACCTGGTTGGTGGCTTTAACCATCTTGAAAAATATGAAAGTCAGTGGGAATGATTATCCCATACATTCTGGAAAATAATCCATTCATGTTCCAAACCGCCAACCAGATACCCTCTGGTGCTGGAAAATCTTCCATTTAGGTGATTTTCTCCCCCCGCGCCATGCCTCCCGAAGAAAGTCTGAACCGCTTGATAAACCCGTGATCCTGGGCGGCGGCCGGATCCCTGGCTTCGGAATTGGTTTCAGGGAACACCTACCCTCTGGTTATGTCAAAATAGCTATTGAAAATACCACATTTATAGTGGATTTTCTCAATAAAAATGGTGATTTTCCATAGCTATGTTAAATTACCGGAGGGTATACACTGTGACCACAGATTTACACCATGGTTTTTCCTAATCAATCTGGGATTTCCTGTAACATGTCCCAGAAAAATTCCGTTTCATGGTCTTGTTCAGGCTAAAATCTGTGCCGTGGGGTGCAAGTGGCGAAGAACTTGGAATCAAAATCTCGAAACCGGTGGCGGGCTCAGCATGGGGCTTTTCATAACACAAGAGTGACTGGTTAGTAAGTAATTGTAACCTATCCATCTACCTATCCCCCCAAAAATATGTTCGGCATCTCAACCAACCGTTCCTTTTTGCATGGCTGAACAGCAATAAATATGTGAAACCGCCAGACACGTGATGAATCGGGAAGTGATCAAGCCAGATGCTTCCCATATTCCAACGCTTTCATCATTCCAGATCAAACAAGACACAAACAGCTGGAATGCGGTTGGGGCATGGTATGCGGAGACTACGTTTTAGCATCGGGAAGCACACGACTTAGAAATCACAAGAATTTGGTGGTACTCAACTGGGGCGCAAAGTCTTTGAGGATTAACTTACCTGGCAAGTTCCCCCGCTGCCTTCAGAGGTGTTGCTTCATACCACAAACCTGTGGACATATGGGAGGTTCTTACAATGGAGGAATCCAAATGACACATGTTGGGGTTTCCATACAGCTGGATGGTACATTAAATGGAAAATCCCGAGAAAAAAAGGGCGGATGATTTGTGGGTACCCATATTCTAGGAACCCTCCACATAGGAAACCCTCCAAGGATCCCAACTCGAAAAAAAAAACCACTGTCCAGGCCAGGTGGCTGGCCAACCTCTGTGGAAGGATCCATCTGTACCTTCCCCAGGAACTCAGGTCGCTGGAAAATTCATGGAGGATTTCTCTGACGGGAAACCCGAAACCAAGATGTTTATCATGTCTGGTTGGGATTATATTCCCAAAATATGGGAAAATTAAACATGTTCCAAACCATCGACCAGATGATGTTCATTGATTTTCCCATTCAATTCGTCATTTTGGGGGCGTATATCATCGTATATAATATATTTTGTTTCTGGACACGTCTAATGCCCAATTTTTACACAGCCTCCAACCTGCTTTCTGGCAAGAAATCAACCTAAATAAAGTAGCCAGCCAAGATACATCATTCAATCAAAAATCCTACGCCTGATAAAAACCATGGGTGATGATGTGTTAGATATCCATAGATATGCTGCATGTGATACTTCCCTCAAGTTAGCCATCACTTGTGGGGACGTTGCTTGAGGTTGCGAGAAAGTTTCCAGACATTCTTTTGAAATGGGCCTCCCAACCTTGGTTCTGGTAACTTGCATTAGAACCTGTTTGAACATGGTACAACGTCACAAAGTCGATCTAAGACCCCAGCACATATTCTGGCAACCTGTGCCGGTTAGTTGATTTGTTCCTCTCAGAAGTAAACGTGTACGACAATACTGGTCAAGTGCATGTATCTTCCAAAAAACACCGAATAAAGACTGTGATCCCGCCGGGTATGCAGCCATGGTTCGGTGCTTTGAAACAAATTTGGTATGTTCATCATCATCATCAGCAACAACAACATCATCATCATCATCCTCATCCTCATCATCCTCATCCTCATCATCCTCATCCTCATCATCCTCATCCTCATCATCATCATCATCCTCATCATCCTCACCATCATCATCATCATCATCATCATCATCATCATCCTCATCACCATCATCATCCTCATCATCACCATCATCATCCTCATCATCACCATCATCATCCTCCTCATCATCGTCATCATCATCAACAACAACATTATCATCATCATCATCATCATCATCCGCCTCCTCCTCATCATCATCATCCTCATCATCATCCTCCTCCTTCTCATCATCATCTTCTAATCCTCCTCATCATCATCATCATCATCCTCCTCCTCCTCACCATCCTCATCCTCACCATCCTCATCCTCATCCTCATCCTGATCATCTTCATCATCATCATCATCATCATCCTCATCATCATCATCATCATCCTCATCATCATCCTCCTCCTCATCATCCTCATCATCATCCTCATCATCCTCCTCCTCCTCCTCCTCATCATCATCATCCTCATCATCATCATCATCATCCTCATCATCATCCTCCTCCTCATCATCCTCATCATCATCATCATCCTCATCATCATCCTCCTCATCATCATCATCCTCATCATCACCATCATCATCCTCCTCCTTCTCCTCCTCCTCATCATCGTCATCATCATCAACAACAACATTATCATCATCATCATCCTCCGCCTCCTCCTCATCATCATCATCATCATCCTCATCATCATCCTCATCATCCTCATCATCATCATCATCATCATCCTCATCATCATCCTCCTCCTCCTCATCATCATCATCATCATCATCATCGGTCTCTTGCCGGGATCAATCCCCCATCCCCCGGCAGGACCGCAGGACGCGCACGGATTGCACGGACCAAGTCGGATCCGACACCGTGACACTGATGTCGTGGAGGCCGCCTACGCAAAGGATGACACCCGAGCTGACTTTGGAGGGGGGTTGTGATTTCAGATGGTTTTACCATCCCGAAATGGGCATACAAAGAACCTCCAAGTGCCCATAAATATGAGTTGACATATTAAATTTCTGGGTAAACTAGTATAGCAACACCAATGGATACTTGAAGGGTCCAGTATAAAAGCGATCGAGTCATGTATATTATCATTATTCCCCATGTCTCATATGGGCTCACCAACGGAATAGATTCAATACTAGACCAATGTATCTAAAGGATTTCATACCTAGGGGATGAAATTGCCAAAATCAACTCCCAAAGTATGACCACTGGTGATTACTGGGATGAAAAAAACAACGTTGGACTGGTAAGAAACCAACAAAAGGTTTGGGGGCCACCACCCTCTAGCCATCTCTAGCCATGGAGTATGGAGGTAATGGAGCTATAAATCAACGATCAAACAGGCCCCAATTTCAGAATATACCCCATCTCCAGGGGAGATATATCAAAATATTTCAAATTATGTATAGTAACCCCAAAACAATAAATAAATGGACACGCAAGTCACCAGGATCTTCAATTTGCATAATTATCTTAGCATGAGAGTCTGCTTTTCTATCGTTTTGGGGTTGCCAGTTCCTATGCTAAATCCACATATCAAATAATTGCTCTGAACAATGAAACGAACATGGCCAAACATGGGATGAACCGCGATGCGGAATGGAATTTGTTTATTAATTGTGTTGGTTAGTATAGTGAGTTATTGTGAGTTAATATGAGTTATAGTTGTATCATGTTATATCACCTTGTAACATCTTGTAGGTGGGTATATCACCTAGTAGACCTAGCGCCTCACTTCCCCCCGCCCACCGCCTATCCACCGTGCCTGACACGTGCCAATGTCCCCAGGTACTCACGAAAAGCGTGAAGAGTGGCCCGGTGGAACTTGCGATCCTGGTCTGGTGATACTGGTGATCTGGGTGGTGAACCACTGGTGGGTTTCCCGAGTTTCCCGACTCATGGCATCAGAGGGACCGTGGATGGAATCTGACCAACTGGCCATGGCACATCATGGCACCATGAAATATTATAGCCGATATGTCCAGAAACCCAGAGAGTTTCGCGGATCTCTGGTTGATTCATGTTGATTCTGGTTGGAACCTCACCATGTTTCAGCCTGTTTTTCTCGGGGCATCCAAGGAGGCCACCAGCCATGGACCAACATTCTCCATCTGCAGATGATGCATGGCAATTTCCATGATACTGTGGATGGTTGCGAAATCCTGCACCACCAACAGGATGGTTGAAACTCTATAAATAAAGGGATAAAGCATCTACCAACTGCACCAAGTTCGGATGGTTTTTCAACCATATAAATAATGGGATGTTTGCCATCTATATAGAACTGGTGCAGGATTTCGCAACCATCCACAGTATTTCATTTCAATTGCTGCACAACAGGAGTGTCGAACCAAGACAGGCGAGGTGAAAATCCACAGTATTTCAGATTACCAGAGGATAGAGTTTGATTCAAACCCCAGCTGTCCTTGCGACTAGTGACTCTAGCGACTTGGGCGGTAGCTACAGGAATACCAACAGAAAGTACCCTCCGACAATCAAAAATAGCAAGTGGAACTGCCCATTAAGACATCAAAATTAGTTCGGGGATTTCCCAGCTAGCCACGCTTGCTCACCGGAAGCTACATGACATGGGCATGGATCGGAAGTGGGGCGACCATGCGCGATCCCCAAAACTGGGATGGCCAAGACTAATATTGACCATTCTTTGTGGCAGCCCAGGCCTTAAATGTTGACCCAAGGTCGACCAAACTATAAAAGACCTAATCTCCAATAGCTGCGGTTCCAATTTTTGTTAGCCTCTATGGTTATTTACCCTAGCTATGGACAATGGTCCATGTATATACCATTTATGATTTACCCACTCGATTTTTTCCCATTTGACAATTTTTGACCCATAGCACCCCCAACTTTCTCCCCATGTGAATAAAAAACGAGGCACAAAGACAGAGATTTGGCGACCAAATCCAATGCACTGTAGCACAAAACCTGGCGGACATCCCAGCAAGCCGGTCCTGCGTTTGTAACATCGGAAGTGCTGGTAATTGTAATGTGGGTAAAACAATGCCATCTGCACCAACCCCCAGTCATCACCAGGTTAATAGGTTCCATAAACTTTATAAACCCTTTGGTTTATGACATTGTTTTACTCACATTATAGTACCATGATGTTCCGCCTTGGCTGAGATATTCCTCTGGTAACCGCCATTGTTCGGGGAACTTGACTTACCCCATCTCCGGGCAAAACCCAGTTGCCGATGGTGAAAACGGATGATGACCAAACCCACGGTCCGATCAAGTGTAAGGCTATGAATACAAGGTGAGCCCCCTAGATAGCTAAGTTGGTTTATAGCTTGGTCAACTAAGATTTATGGGGAATATATCTAGAGTTGGGGGTTATAAACCAACTTAGAACCAGGCGGGGTGCACCTGCTATCTGGTAGCTTCTTGACCACCATCAATCAGCAGTTGCTCATGAAGTGTCACTAAGCATCTGCCATTTTTCAGGGGGACCTTTGGGAGGGCGTCCTGCTTGGATCATAGCAACCACGCGTTGAAGTAGTCTCGACTTCGACAGTTCCCGCATCGAAACACACCAGCTCGTTCTGCAACTTAAGACACGCGGAAGAAAACATGTATGCATTGCATATAATACAATATAATACACTATTGTATATTTTGGATCAAATGGCTGCATTTGGCGGCTCTCAAATAATGATTCAACATGTCGAAAGGCGCTTAAACTTTTTTATAAGATCGCCGTTCGGTGATGATGTTGGAATGGTTCTCCTTGCATTTGCCCGCATTTCCAGTGATGTCGCAGTGCGGTCGCGACATAATTTCCTCCAGATATTTTGGAATTATCTTCCTGTATTTGATGCTTTTTTGGTTACCATTAGAAGTTAGCTTCCTTTGTTCACAATGTCATTGAACCACCAACCACTCGGCCTCTTCTTGCCAGGGGGTGATGATTTCAAAGGAGCGTAGGGCATAGACCAAAGGGTAGCAGCTCCAAATGACATATTTCACCTCAGCCGATGGGAAGTAACAATGACCTATTGGAAAAATGCATGAGAAACCGGTCTGGTATACCACTTATCAGCCTTATCATCACCATTTATCAACCAACCGGTAGGACAAGGACATCTATAGTAGGAAGTGCATCTGCGCAGGATATTGATCTGGTTGAAACATGGCTATAGGTTTTGTGCTCATGGGATTTAAACATCAACAATAAGGATTCAATGGCATTTAATAGGGCTTAATGTAAGATGGAATAGTGATCTGGCTGAATCATTATAATTTGCCAACAAGAAATAAGGCCATTTGGGGATAATTCTCCACAATCTACCCATGATTCCAGATTGATGATATTGGACTTACCTTTAGGTCCATACCCAATGGACTCCAAGGGTGAGTTCAGTGCGCGCGGCGAAGTGCAGCCAACCGTGGTATCGCCCATGGAACTATAGGAAGAAACTGCAGTATTCGATTGAAATCATCCGCATGAACCATGAATGTTGAACCAACAAATCGATGAACACGAGTCACAAAACTGGTGTTTCCAAGTTCCAGTGAGGTCAACAAAAACACTTTTTCCACTGACCATGTCCAGTGCAGTTAAGCAACATTCAAGTAGAATCTACCTGGCCATTGCGGTCCCGATCCAAACTGAGTCCAGACTGGGAATGGTAAACCTACATAGCACCTATAACAATGCTGATGACTGGGGGATGCTGTAAAGATGGCATTGTTACACCTACACGAAACCATGCTTATCCGGCTTATCCATGGTGTAGAGGTTCACCAAGTCAAATGATGACAAGTCAGGCAAAGCGGCGCAGCCTATTCTCAGCGTATCGGGAGAAACATCCCAGTTCCCACCCGGTGTCATCAAACATGGCTTGCTGGCTTGCTGGACACTTCCCCACGAGCCAATGGACGTTGATAGCTGGGAAATTTATTGAACTGGTGGATTTTCCAAACCTAGGGATTTCTCATCCAGATCATCCAGCAACGTTTCATGACACCAGGTAATCACAACGTTTCCCATTCAGGGGCACTGCAACGGTGCCATTGGGTAGAATCCAAATCCATGGCTGCCATCTGAACGGAAAAAATATGATTCACCTTTCCGAAAACCGAATATTGTTATGAATACCCTCTGGTAACCTAACATAGCTATGGAAAATCACTATTTTTCATGGGTAAATCCACTAATATCCACTATAAATGGCCATTTTCAATAGCAAACTGTTAGTTTACCTGAGGGTAACCAAACATCATTTCCCCAAAAAAACACCAACCATCATTGATTCACCAAGCATATTCCCCAATGGATCGTTTCCCATCCGTTTCCCCAACAGCCATGTTTTGCATTCGCAGATTGTGTGAATATATGACCTCCGCAAAAGGCGGAGAACGAAATGTCTAATGACGTCATCACTCCCCTAAACTTAACATGAATATATTAACAACATATATGTATATATATACATAATTATATATAAAAATATTATATATCTTAACACCGACAAAAAGATATGTAACTATCCAGGAAATCACATGTTTTCGATTGTGTTGGTTGTTGCTAAATAATATATCGGCCTGTCTTTGCAATGGCCGGCTCCATTGGAAAACGATGAGCCTTAGCCGAACATGCCCGGAATGCCCAACGGCCCCGAACACAAAACGCATGGAACATATACATTTCGGGGGATATTCATGGGATAAACAGGGGATAAAAATGGATTAAATAATTCAATCTGGTTGGTGGTTTTAACTATCTTGAAAAATATGAAAGTCAATGGGCATGATTATCCCATATATTCTGGAAAATGAAAAATGTTCCAAACCACCAACCAGAATAATCCAATGGAATATGGCCTCCGGTCATTGCTTGAAGGATGCTGGAAGAGCACCGGCGATGTGACCTTCAATATTCTTTTGGACATATTCCAATGGTATATGGTTAACTATACAAATAAGTCTGATACAAGTAACTATATCTCTCTCCATCTATTTATATACAAAAGCACTTACTTACATGCACACTTACATATCATAGAGAGAGAGAGACATTCATGTATATAATGTTTCCATGTCATATTTGAATAACGCAATGCCAACCTTAGACATTCGTGAGACAATAGTTGATTGTGTCTGCCTCCATAAAAAGCAAATTGTTAAAGTACTAAACTATCCATCACCAGTACGTTTTACTGTGATAGTAAACTCACCATATGCTGTTGGTTAAGGCCCGATGTTTATTGATATATGCATAATATATATAATATAACACGGATATAATATATATATATATATATATATATTATAATATATAATATACAATACATAATATATATAATATATATAATATATAAAAATATAATAGATAGAATAGATAATAGATATAATATATATATATATATAATAATTTAATAATATATTAATATATCTATCTATCTATCTGTCTGTCTATCTATCTATCTATCTACCTACCTACCTATCTATCTATCTATCTATCTATATATCTAATCTAATCTAATCTAATCTAATCTAATCTATCCATCCATCCATCCATCTATCTATCTATTTATAATATATTTATATATATTCTATCTATAATATATATATATATACATATGTATATTGAATGGCTAAATCCCTTTCCGGGAAATTACCACCCAAGACTATGTGCAATACAAATGCTCCTGTCAGCCCAGCCACCCTTACATAGGTGGTCAACATGCACATGCAGGCAAGGGTGTAAAAACAGCGGACCTGGCCACGGACAAACGACTTTGCAAAATCAAACAACTCCTGGCAATTTATAGCAACCCCTAAAAAGATAGAAGAATAAAATTACACTCAAACAGGTGTAAATTACTTGACTTACTGTTTTTTGTGGTTTCTTTAGTTAGTCAAATTCGCAAAAGAAAGATACCGTGTCTCAAAGACGATGCCCATCATCAGTGACACAGTTCAAAACATCACAAAACCATGTAAATGTGAAAATGTAATATTGATAGATGCGTAACTATGGTTGTTGCACATCTACATATTCAATAATATTTATAGATACCATATACATGCCGTATCATGTTGCTAGGTGTGGAAAATGAACAGCAAAAGTCACACACACAACTCCCTCTCGGCTTTCCAGTCCCGGAACGCCAGGAGTGGGTGACGACGAACATGACGACATGACATCCCCACCTTTTAGCATGTTTTACCCTTTGGGAATTTAACAGTTTGCTATTGAAAATGGCCATAGAATTAGTTGATTTACCTATGAAACATGCGGATGCCAGGGCAAACTGTTAGTTTACCAGAGGGTGCCTGCCAAACTTGCCAAACACCCAAAAGGCCTGCCAATGAGGCGCGATCCAGGTATGCTCCTGTGACATATCCACCTGTCAAAGGTGGTAGAACGTGGACACGCTTTCATTGGCAAGCATGCAATATGGTGGGGTTCCAAATCTGTGTGCATGCAATCATCTGCGTAAATTATAACCACCTCACTGTTCTCCCTCACTGGAATCATTGTTAATAAGGGAAAACATCCCCAAATCGCCGAACTATTCAGGTTACTGAAATATTGTAATTTACCCAGAGTAATGTATAGCACACATATGCATATGAATATGTATACTGTATATGTACATATAATATATATATATGTATAATTATCATTCATTCTCTACAAGTATCATACATCAATATTTGTGAGTGTAAATACTAGGGGTGAAACGTACTGAGCCAATAATCACCTTTCAATACCTATGCAGAAAACGTAAAATAAGGCGTTTGGATTTTTTTTAATTGAACATAACCCCTGGTTGCCTATGATTCCCCAAAGAAGATTGGTTCCTGATTTTATATCTACAAAAAGTGTATATTATTTACAGTATTTATATAGGTGCATAAGTATTTTAAACATATGTATACATATGTAATATCGACCAATTCAATCACAGAAAAAAGATCCATGGAAGATTATCACATACTACATTACCATTATGAATGTATACGTAGTTAGTATAACATCTAGTTGGTGGTTTCAACCCCTCTGAAAAATGTTAGTAAGTCAGTTGGGATTATTATTCCCAATATATGGAAAAATGAAAATGTTACAAACCACCAATCAGAAAAAATATATCATGGATTGTTTTCTTCTCTTCTTTTAAGGGTCGATTTCGCAATATGCGATCCTATTCTTCCAAGCTTTCTGATCAAATATACAGTAGATTCGACATGAAATAAACGATTGAAAATCTTAAAACCACAGTTCTGATAAGACCATAACCAATTTTAATATAATATAATATATATATATATATATGATATGATATGGATCGAAATGTTATCCCTATTTTTATCCATGGTTTCCGGCTATATCAATGTGTATAATCAATTTCGTGCGCTTTGTTCACTCCTCATTCTTGTGGTGAAGCCTCCTCCGGAAAATGATACTGCCAACCAGTTCTAGTTCAATTGCAGTTTCCCTTGTACCTAGAGCATACTCACCCCGAAAAAGATAGAAACGTGATTTACCACTATTTTACCCGGCTTTCACTTTTCAGTATTTTTGGCCTTGCTACAGTATATCTTCAGTTCCTATGGGATAGGTCACAGCATCCACCAGCCATCGCTGCATCTGCACCTGTGTAGCACATAGGCCAAAGACCATGGTGAAGGCCTCAGTAGCGAGTTGCTGATGGTAGTTGCTACTGGGGCAGTGAATCTTGGTGGGATTCGTCACTGATTTTTTTCGGGGGTTTAACATGGTTGAACCGAGAAAAATGATGATTTAATAGGGTTCAACCAACCAACATGCTGGATTCTGATATATTCTGATGCTGATATCATGGAAAGTTCTTGGGATATTCATGGAAAATAACATGGACTATTGGTTGGCTACCCTGAAGGGTAACTCAAACATGGCGATTTCTGGGAAATCCCCAAAGTAAATGGAGGTTTTCATGGGAACATCATGTGTAAATTAGTTACTTTGGGGGGTAGTTGCTACTGGCCTTCTAAAGCGAACCAATGGGACAGCCAGCGATCATTGGACATTTCTTGGCGGTTTGTTGATCCCCTGGCTATGACCAAAATCAGTGGGATAAATGAGGGTTTACCAATCGAAGCAAGGCAAGACATCGAGTGCATGGGTATATTTCCTTAGATATTTCTTGGTTTGACCGTTTGAAAATGGGTCGACCGTTCGGGTCGTTTGGGGATGTTTGGGGACAAGTTCATCACTCCATGTACCCGGGTATCCTTACCCCAACTTTAAGCGTTCAACCTCTCAATTCTATTCAATTCTCTCATGTAACCAAATTTCTGTATATATGTTGTATGTACATTAGGCTTAAACATGATAGCTAAACGCATTGTATAATAATAAATAAAATGGATTAAAATGGAATATTATAATATGTATCTAATATGTATATTACATCATAATATACAAGTCACCATCGCCACAAAAAAAACACGTAAAACAGGGTTTACGGATCAGCAAAAAATAGCCTCCAAACTGCAACGAAGGGACTGTCGAGATCATCAAGTTGCTGGCTTCGCGCCAACTGGCTTTGGTATACAGCCGTGCGTGCATCACCTGGACAGGGTGGAAAAAAACCTTGGAGGGATGATGGTCCCAAAGATCTGTGTACCCTCTGGTAAACATACAAAAAGCTATTTAAAATGGCCATAGAAATAGTTGATTTTTCCATTCAACATGGTGATTTTCCATAGTTATGTTAGTTTACCAGAGGGTATATCTTGGTTTATCCCGTATACAGTTTATCCCCTATATATATATATATCTATACATCCAGCATGGTTTCTGGGGTCTGTTTCATCTTCAAGATTTGGGTCAGGGGATGATGACCCAGCGCTGGAAGATATGTCCTTGGGGATCATAGCTGTTGAGCATGGCACAGGTCCCACAGGTCCTGACTTCTGATGGTGAACAGTTCAACATCAAGAAAACATGTTGCTTTTTTAAGCACCAACCATTTAAGGCTGAACATTTTTACCAGGACAGAGCCTGGCCAACGGAAATGGATTCTGGTGACCAGCGCGCCAGCGCCAGGACCCCCGACCCACTGCTGTGGCGCTAAGAAGGTCCACAAAATCATGTGACGTCCTGTGCCATGGGACGGCCATGGGGTGAAGCTGGTTACGATCCACACCATGGATCGATTCAGATCTTCGAAGATTGAAACAACCCCAAGTGGATATAGGTGCGCACACATGTATACCGCAAGATACATAAAATAGAATATATAATGTATATATATATATGTATGCATATGCATTTATACACACATATGTGCATGCAAATATATATATATATATATATATATATATATACTGTATATACATATATATATACACGTACTTATATCATACACAGATAGATAGAGATATATATATATACACATGTATATATATATATATACTAGGGTCAAGTTACATGTTTATGTTCCCATAAGTTCGGGGAGAGTCGTGTCAATGATGGCATAACCCCCCCCCAAAAAAAAAACATCATAATCATATAGGATAACAATATAACATAGGGTTCATCACATCAAGCAATCAAACCATATCCCTTGAGGGTACCACTCCAATCTCACCCCATACCCTGGGATGATCAGATGTTCAAAATCGACACGTTTCTGAGTACCCACCAATAGGCATCACCTTAAAAGGGTCACCGACACGGGAATGACACGGAACAAGTGCCTACATTTTCCATTTGTGTAGGCGGTGCAAAAACAATTCAGATTCAGGGTCCGGTGGTTTCTAAGATTGGGATGTGTATGTTCCCAATCTCGGTATACCCTGGCAGATCTGGCAGGGAAATAGATGATATTGTGTCATCCTGGAGATTTCATAATCCCACCAATCAATGGGAATTTCAGGATCCTAAAATGGAGGTACTGTACCTCTAAGGCCATATTTTTTGGGGATATTCCCTTACATAGGCCTTATATAGGCCTTATATAGGCCTTATATATGGTAGGTACCTCCAATTTTGGTTCCTGAAATGGCCATTGATAATTGGTGACTACTTTTCCAGGCCACTAATGGTGGCTACTTAGAGGGTGGAAAAAAACCCTTGGCATCACCTCAGTGACTCGCTGTCCTTCGCGAATCTCCCGTGTATCCCGGAACCACGAAGCAGAACCCATCGGGAGATCATGGTCGTGCTTACGGCACACCTGAAAGACGTAGTAGACCTTGGCGATGGGGTTTTCCCATGGGAATCACTGATCATTTTCTATTAAAATCCATGGGAAATAGGATGAAACAGGTGTGAACATGGGGTATACCTAGATATACCTGGACCTGGTATACTGGTAATACATGGTAATACCTCATAAAAGTGGCGATTTCACGCGATGATGATGGTCACCTCGCAGGGCCTGTTTCCCACCGGGAAAAATTCACCCAGTCTGACACAGCAAAGGGACAACGGTTACAGTTCAACACATAGAAAACAACCAGCCATAATCTCATGGCTGAGATCTGATGATCTGGCAATCTTTCGATTGCAAAGTAACTGGTTGGTAGAGAAAACGTTCAAGGGGAAAAACACCTTGCCGGCACCCATGCAGCCTCCAACAAAGGCGGATACGAAACAAAAGGAGAAAACAGGGCCAGGTTCAGCGAACCTACCCACGAAAGGGTGGATGAGGACGACCCTCAAAAGTCATGTCCTTGATTGGAGGCTATCATTGACCTACTGATCTAAGAACCGAAAGTACATAAACATACGGATAACGAGGGGGGCCACCCCTCTACGCGACCAACCAGTAGAAACAAATCATCTGCACAATCTGTTGGAGTTTCCGTTGCCACCAGCTGTGACTACCAAAGGATGTTGCCCATGTATGCCCATGTCAGTGTCAAGGCAACGTCCCATCTTTTCCTTCAAACTCAGTTATGAAAATGGGCATTCATGATATTCATGTCATTCATCCACCAGCAAACATCATGAGACTCTGAAAATCACTGGTTGGTGGTATACCTACCCCCTCTGAAAAATCTGAATCAGTTGGGAATATTCTTACCAATGCATGGGGGAAAAAAAAAACATGTTCCAAACCACCAATCAGAAAATCACCATGTCACCATGCCTTTCAGAACCTTGGAAAGTAGCCCATCAAGGTGATCTCCAAGCAACGCCGCTGAAGAAGGAAATACAGGCTAACATCTCGGCCACCTACACTCAAAATTTGGGGCCATCTCTTGGAATGTCTCGTTTTTTTTTCAGAGGAACTTATGGTGGAACATGAATCCATTCTCATTGATATTCATGGTAATTGACATTAATTAACTATAGCTACTTGAACATGCTGCTTCATCAAGATCAGCACTGTTCACTTAATATCAACCCTGGATTAATAAACCCCTAGGTTCTCTAATTGGGAGGGTACCATTTATGTACCATATTGTGACTATTTTGGAGGGTACCCCCTAATTGATAAACCATGGTTTATTAATCCGGGGTTGACATTACTAGGTTGTGTGCATCCACTGCCAAACCTTTGGGAAACATGGAGACCTGACCCAACGTTCGAAGTTGGGCCAGCGCAACTACAGCATGCCGCCTAAAAGTAGACCCTTTTGATTAGCGAATCTTCTGTAAAAGAAAGGCGTGGAAACCACGCAATGAATCAACTGTGCGACTTACAGCAAAAAATAATCTCCCAAACCAATAATCTTTTGGGACTTCCATGTCTGCTTAAAAAGGGAAGGGAGTGGCCTTAATTGATCAACCAACGTTTATTTAATGGGGCGAGGTGTCTATAGATAAATCATAATGTTCAACATTGATCAAAATTATTACCCAAGTATTGTCAAAATCGCACATCTAGTCCCAATGTTTTTTTCTTTTTTTTGGCAGAAGTTTTCACCCTCTCGTCATCTCCCTAAGGCTTCATCTGCAGGCAGTTGGGATGACCGTCCCCTCTCATATCATGGGGGGCCCAGGCTCTGCAATCAGGAACCCCACAATAACTTGGTTGGTTTGGGGCCTGGGGTACGTGCACTCCAGAATCTTATGGATGTTCTCACTTTACCTATAAAATCCTAGAAAATCATCGCGGCATCGCCCCAAATGAAGTAAATCCACCATGAAAAGAGACAAGCCGAAATGGGAAGTGTGCCTCTGTTCCAGCCCGTCCATCGCAGTTTTACAATTCCTGTTGGTTCACCACTCAGCCCCCATCATCTCATCCCTCGTCATTATATTCATAATTAGGGGCGGTTATGTATCCCCATGAGTTACAGCCTAGTTAGAAGTTAGCTGGTTTACCCCCATGAACTGTAGTCATATTTGCCATAAACAATGCAAATTCTGTACTTAGAATATGTTGGACTAATTAAAGAAATAAGTCAGCGTAGCTATCATTTGGTGGCACCACTATCCATTTCTCCAGATATATAATATATCCCCTTGATATTTCCATCAAATTCCACCATTTGCATGGTCAAATCATATCAAATACCATCGTTTTCACACGAAAACCAGATATTGTTCACCATGTTTCCATATTTTTCCGTAGGAAAACCCCAGCATTTCGATGCTTTTCCCCCAGGACCCGCGTCTTGCCGTTGAAACCCCGTGGGAACAATGGGCGCAGCCCCGCGGCCCGGCTCGCCGCGCCTCGCGCAAGCGAGACAAGAAGAGCACCTCGCCGCTGCCAGGGTCTTTGAAGTACAGCATCAAACCTCGGCCCGAAAACAACCAGATACAACAAGTGGAGATCTACCCCTTGATCATCTGATGGGGTCTAATGGGATTTTAATGGAATGGAATGGGATTAGAATCCACTTAATGGGATATACCCTCTGGTAAACATACAAAAAAACGATGGACAGATCCACCATTTTTAATGGGTAAATCAACTTTTAATTGGTAAATCAACTATTTCGACTGGGCCATTTTCAATAGTTATGTTTGTTTACGACAGGGTATGTACAACACATATTTGACCTAGGACTAAACAAACTGATAGTGGATTCACGGTGGATTTTATATATCCATTATAGTCTATAAATTGGATTTACAGACCAGCTTATAACCAAATTCATGGCAATTGTATAGATCTATCTATAGGGTTTACAAAGCAACTTGTAACCCCTGGTGCCAAAGAAAATGCTGAGACTTTCACAGAAGTCAATGCCCTTCACTGGCGCAAGGAAAAACACATACCCTCCAGTAAATTAACATAGACCCTGCCAGATAGGGTTTGGAAGATTAGTGTTCATTAAAAATTGGCTATTTTCAGGGTCTATGTTTATTTACCAGAGGGTACCTTTAGGGCCTTAGGGTAAGGAAAAAAACACATTGCAAACCTCGGATGGATGCACCAAGTTTCCCGCCGACCCAGTGGTGGGACTTAACAAACATGGAAATCCACTGCCAGCCATGCGCGCTATGGCAGAAATCACTACAGTGCAATGTCAGATCTAAAGATGAAAATCAGTCATCCGGTTCAACTGGGGGCACACCGAATTTCATGAACCATCATAAACCACTACTATTGAAAGAAAGGAACTGTCAAAAAAGCCGGCTTTTTGAGCCATAGAAATAGGGATCGCACGTACCCACCAAAACCAGGTCTATGTAAAGGCTCATCTAAGGCAGTACCTGAATGGACCATTAATGCCGGCGGTGTGTTGCCTGTGGAGGACGTCGACTGGGATGAAAGAAACTGTTGTTTTTTACCCTCTGGTTATGTCAAAAAATATTGAAAATTGCCATTTATAGTGAGTTTTCCCATTAAAATTGTGATTTTCCATAGTTATGTTAGTTTACCAGAAGGTATGTCATGTTTTAAGCAGGGAAAATCAATCATTTTCTCCAGGAAGACCGGTTTTTTTCTGTCATGAAACATATTTCGTGGCTGTGCCAGACTCCCCCCCCACTATCCCCCACTCCCCAGCATGGCAGAAAGTAACTAGACCTTATTACAGCTGATAAAATTCCATGAGAATCCTTATTAGGCTTTAATAAACTCTATGTAAGAATGCCATTTATCCTGAACCAAATGTCAACATTCAAATCATGTCTGCGAGGTTCATCCCTGTGGTTTTGGGCGATTTTGCTGGGGAGGGGGGGGGACACTGGAGGGGAGGATCCTGGAACACCTGTGAATATTTCAACATTCACACACCCCGAGCAACACTGTGGAAGGGAATGGGCGTGGCGTATTGTGGCGTCCTCCCTTTCAAGGCTTGGCAAGGGTTGCAAGGGATGCTATTGACTGACCTGGATCGTTTTCTTTTTTGGGGGGTGGGGTGATATCAATCATTACACTTATACAATTAAGCAGCACGACTTCCTCGGATTTTCCGCCCATCATCCACAAAATAAGTGAGCCATATAGATGATCATAACTGAGCCGTGGATGATATACCATGTTCCAATGGTCGCTGATGAAGCACCTTGTGCAGTTTCAAGAAACACAGCGTAGACGAGCGGGATCTGATGGGTGCTTCAAATGTCTTCCCTATCTACCCCACACAAAAGCACTTCGGCTGCCCGACGCAACAGAAGAAGTAAAAGAAAACATAGGAGGAACCTGAGTTGGAACGGGCCAGGGGGATCCCGCAAATATAGCATAGATGATATACCATCAGGTATAAAATGGTATAAATAGTTTGGGCCCATGCCCCCATGTTAATTTCAAAAAAAATGACTGGACCCCCAGTAGACCAGTTCGTACTCGTCGGCCGCAAGATGGAATCCTTTCAGCAAATGGCGATACAACGGGTAATCATGGATATCTAATGGATAGTTGAGCAACAATAACGGGAACGAGAATCATGACAATTCATGAAACATGGCGGATGGCCTAGCCAAACTCCATCTCGAGAAGCAAAGAACAACTCCAACAAATCAACTGCAAAGGCAGGCAGCCATGAAGCCAACTGAACTATGTGTTCCCTTCTTTCGTTTATCGCAAGATACGATCTAAAACTCGCAAATTCAGCGGCAACAGGTTTTTTTTCATTCTCAAGTTTGAGGCATATTTCATCTTCATATTTCATCATATTTCATATTTCATGACCTTCTTGCTAAATGCAACCTCCAAGATAACCTCTGGTAATTTAACATAGCGAACTGGACAATCCCCATTTCCACCCATTTCCACTACGGTAAATCCATAACATAAATGGGCCATTTTCCATGGCAAATTGTTAGCCCCTTTATACTTTATACCCTCTGGTTGTGACTAACATAGCCATGGTATAGATGGCCCATAGAAATAGATGCTTTACCTGGGTTTACCTATTGAAAATGGTGGATCTTTCCATGGCAAACTGTTAGTCATAACCAGATGGTTATTAGGGGCCGATCACCTGAATCCCCAGATCCCTGGCCGCGGAACTCCATCAGAAAGATGGTGGCAGCCTCGGCGGTGATGGATATTTCGGAGCCGTGGCAATGTGAAAAAACCACATGTGTTTATTTACATGATTTTACATACATGCGCATATATATATATAGAATATATTTATATATATATATATATATTTATATTTATATAAGTCAAACAGGGGGACGAACCAGGCACCCACAAAAAGGAGGAAACCCAATCCGGTAAACCCTGCATGAAACAATCAACAAGTACGGACGCTATTTTCCGCACTTGAGCCATGACATCGGGTA
>Ga0126342_10004130_pt1 | contig 24547 bp, 27 predicted proteins | sample Cyp1metagenome_FD_92528 | JGI IMG/M metagenome (GOLD analysis project Ga0126342, IMG submission 92528) | Coral microbial communities from Lord Howe Island, Old Settlement Bay, Australia - Cyphastrea 1 metagenome | ecosystem: Host-associated > Invertebrates > Cnidaria > Coral ...
CAGGTGCACATGCACTCGCTTCATTGAAACCTCAGCAGAAGTGTCAAGTAGAACAGGGTCAGAAGAACAGGGTCAGATGTATATATGGATATTTTGTTCGATTTGTTGCAAACATGATGCTACAAACTGTGCTTCGGGCAGACTGCTCACGTTTTTGGCTGTTACTCTGTGTGTGTGTTCAAATGCAGCAACATCCATTGCCATTTCCATGGCTCGTGCAGGTGCACATGCACTCGCTTCATTGAAAATTCAGCAGAAGTGTCAAGTAGAACAGGGTCAGATGTATATATGGATATGATGTAACAGTCATTGAAAACTCAACAGAAGTGTCAAGTAGAACAGGGTCAGATGTATATATGGATATTTTGTTCGATTTGTTGCAAACATGATGCTACGAACGGTGCTTCGGACAGACTGCTCACGTTGTTGTTGGCTGTTTCTCTGCGTGTGTTCCAATGCAGCAACATCCATTGCCATTTCCATGGTTCATCCGGTGCAAATGCAATCGCTTCATTCATTGAAACCTCAGCTTCATGAAATGCAACCCGCAGAAGTCGTCATTTAGAACAGAGTCAGCTGTATACATGGATATGATGTAACAGTTTGATCTGGCTGCCTTGACATGCCGTGTAACCCGCTTGTTGGAAGAAGTTGAAATGTGGGGTTATCCGGTCCTTTCATTTTCTGATTATATCATTATATCCCGACTTTGCTAGCTCTATCACGAACGTGTCTATTTGGATTATTAGCTCTATTCCGAGGTTGCTTGGTTGTGGTTCTATCCTAAATTTTGTTGGTGATGTCTGCTACTGCATCCCCGATTTAACACTTGTTTTCACGAGCCAAGGTTACTCTGCTAGACAAATGTGGCAGAATCGAAATCTTCTTGTTTATAATTTCAACACATGGGTTTTGATGGATTTTCCATTTCAAGGTTTGTGCAGATGACACTACTATATATATGGAACTGTTGAACTTGACACAGCCCATTCCCCTCATAGTTCTCCAAAAAAAGGTGCCCCAAAGTCCAATGCTTTAAACCCCTCATTTTCCCTATCTTTCATGGCCATCGCAGGTGCCCCATCCCCCAAAAACCTCCAAGGTACCCACTGTGGCAATGGATCTCACCACCACCGTCTTGCGCACGTAGCCGCGGCTCTGCGCTGCGTCCATGTGGCGCCAGATCTCGTGGTCCTCCACCCAGTCGAAAACGCAGATGGGCCAGAACTCCTGCGCCTCCCTGGAGTGGAGGGAAGACCAATAAACCATAGGCTTTCAATCCGAATCCAAATATAGTTGGATACATGTGGTTTTATTGATATTTTTTTTCGACCATCAAATACCTACAAACTCCTCTGGGCAGAAAAGAGCGCCTAACCTGCCTGTAGGCGTTTATTTCTGCCGATTCCCAGAGCCCAAAAAAAATGCCGAGGCTGATAAATTTTGTATGGTCTTGTCATGTTGTTCAGTGCAGAAAAATGTTTCGAACAAAATTCTGCCAGATTCCACTTTTTTCCGCCTAGATTTCGGGTTTTTCCGCCTAACTTCTGGGTAAAAATGCCTAGGCACAAAATGATGTCGGAGCACAAAAAACATCTTGAGATAAAAATGCCTACATCAATATAAATCTGCCCAGTTTTGCAAACTTCCGGGTGAAAGTGCCTATGCGGCTGCCTAGGCGCCGAGGGCAGAAAAGAGTGCCCAAGGGTTCTTCTAGGTATAGGCTTTATTCATGCAGTCAAATTTAGACTATGGGCTATGTTTGAATCTATGACTGTATGGAAAAACATTTTTCAACCATCAAATATAGCCCTGTTCGTGTATTTTTGTTCCCTGGCAATTCTGGGAGTTTCGAGCTTGATGCCCTGGAGAGTGATGAATTTCTGTATGGCTGTGCTTTGAACCAGCTTAAACCGAGCTTATGGAGCTGTGGAATTTGGAGGACCAAAAGAAGTGATTCCTTGGTCGGATGTCCAATGATTCCCCCAGTGACCCCATCGTTTCCGATGGCAATGTCTGTAATGCCAGATTTCCCTGTACTTCACCTTGTTTTTGGGAGAGGGTGATCGCAACTGGAGCAAAATTGTGGGCAATTTGGAACGCCCAAGGTGAGGAAATTCAATGAGCCTCGTGATGGGCCGTGATCGAAGCTGCCAATCAGCCACTCTGGCAGAGTGACTGCATCAGTCACTCAGTCACTCACCCCCACCTGACCGTACCTAACCCCCCCCGCCCCACTCACCCCTAACCCCCGCTTCTCGTACCGTCCTCATCCACTCTCTAGATTGAGAGCATATTAGTGGATTTTTTGCACTGGCCATGGCAGTCATGTCACTTGTTGCTTAGATTCTTAGATCGTGAAGCGAATCGCAGGTTACACTTCGCTGCAAAGGCGGGTCGACGGGGGTAGTATGAGCAATTTCTTCAATTGTCGGAAGACCAGAGCAGTAGGAAAACGGGCTGGAGATATTCAAACGGCGAGCCATCTATTCAGGAGGTTGCCATTAAGCGTTTATATGTTTTCCGTTCAGGAATGGTTGTTGTTCTTTTCTGCTTCCCAGTTTCTTTGCTTTGAGCATGTGGCTGCAAATCCCTGCCTCCTTCCATCCTGCTGTTAAGGCCATCCGCTCCGTTTTCCCGGCGCCTCCCCGCGGTTCAACTATGAAAGTGACAGAGTGGCGCAGCCACTCTGGCAGAGTGGTTGAGTGGATGCAGCAAAAAAAGCACCAATACGCCTTTCAGATTATATATATATATATGTAACATATATGTACATATTAACCCCCCAAAAGACAGTTTTTAGCAGGGTTTTGCTGTTGTATATTCTTTCGGGGTATACTGCATCTTTAGAAAAAATAAAGAACGGCCAACCCGAAAAAAAGACTGGTGATACCCGGATATTCATCTCAGAAATTGCGACTGGCTACGACTGGTTGATAAAACTCTGAAAGCAAATTGGATTACCTTGGTGAGGGAAATGCGAACCAATGTTATTTGCGAAGTACGAACTGGGATAAACAGCTGCAAACGCCATGTATTGGGCACCAAAATACTACTTGCTTGGTGCATCCCCGCCTATCATCACTAAGTCACTACATATCGTCTCCTGTTTGTTACATCCTCTCGAATGTGCTGAGTTTTCAAGATATTTGAGCAATGTTCCTGTCCCCTGTGTCGTTCCTTCATACTGGTTGGTTGAGAACGGGATTTGGAGTGGATTGTGATAATATCATCAACCAGCGGAGGTTTAGCAGCCACTGTTCATATATTCCCAGGAAAAAACTATATTCCCATGATATTCCCATGAAATTCCCATTCTCCTATGGTTGGTGTATATCCCAATGCCGTCTTGGGTAAGTCCCTATTTTTGATGTTTTAATCACCATTGTTCACCATGATTGCTATATAATCCCATTGCATCCCAATGTTGACCAATAGTTCATGGTTGACTCCCTATTCTTCATCGTGAATCACTCGTCTTTGAGGCTTAAACCCCTATGTTTAATGGTTACATCTCCTAAACCCACCATTTTTACATCTCCTAAATACCATAAAAGCCACCATGTTCCATGGAAATATCATGAAAAACCACGATTTTTGCGGTTTTTTTTGGCATTTTGTATCCCCAAAATGGGGATTACTCCACCATCACGCCATCGCCTGGGATCCGGCCGTCGGCTCATGTCCGGTCCCATCCAGTTGGCCGCGGAGAGGTAGGTCGCCTTGTCGGGGCAGTCCACACCGGGCTCCAGGGACGTGCTCCATTGGGACATGGTGTAGGCGCTATCTGAGTACCTGGCGATGATTGATGGGTTGATGTATACTGTATTTTTGGACAATGTATGTATTATATATATATATATATATATATTATATATATATTATATATATATATATACATACATAAGTATATAAGTGTATATTTGTATATGTGTATATGTTTCTATATATGTTTCTATATATATAGATATTGAATTTATAAAACCAGGAAATTCATTGTCTCTCTATCTCTCTCTATTTCTCTATTTTGGCGTCCGTCCATCCGCCCATCCGTCTATCCGTCTATCCGTCCACTCTTATATCTATCCATCGATCACTTCTAACAGTCAGTCATGCCGATAGAACCACCCAACACATCCGTTTGAATTTGTCCGGGGTTGCTGCCTTTTTGGGTTGTCTGAAAATACGACACTGCAAAATCCAACGGTTTATCATTGATTTTCCCGAATTTGGAATGTAAACCAATGTGTTCAGCAATGGTTTTCCAATGACTTGGACAAGCACACCAGGAAATCATCAAAATCACCTCAGACAGGTTGACCTTGGGGACAGGTTCGAAGATGGTGCATAAAGAATTACAGTTTCATGGGGAGCATGAAAAAGCCAGATTGGGGGATACCCCGGTTGTAATTCCTATACGATATACACGATCAATGTCGATAGAATATGCAGGAACCATCGAAAGAAAAAGTAGTTCATATATGTTCATATGTCAGTGTGTCAAAACCCTGGTACCTAGTGAACATCAAAATAGCTGGTAAATGGATGTTCATTCCCCTAAAAATGGTATTATATAATAGGTATTGATCCATACCCATATTGCATCATATTCTTCTCTTTCAATGCCAAATCAAATCATGGTGAACTTTCTCATCAAAAAAACACATGCATGGCATCGCATCCCATCCCATCGCATCGCATTGCATTACACGCACATGCACAGAAACATATTTACATAATTTAACCGTTAAGACATACAGTTATTTATGCACAATAGTACGCGTATAGGTGTATATATATATATATTATATTATATATATTATATATATAATATATATATGTAAGATTATATATATACACACACACAATACACACGTTACGTACATAGTCGTACATACATATACACATGTGGATCCATTTTTCCGGCGCAGTACAGTGCCAATTTCTGCAAGGCACATGAACTGATCCCGCAAGGAGCCGCCGTAGATCGCCTGTGAATCCATCAGGGCCAGCTCGTAAACGATGCGTTCCCCGCGGAAGCGGATGTCCGTCACTGCAATGCCTGGTGGGATCGGAACGGAAGCCATGTCGAGTTGTCGAGACACGTTCAAATTCATAGCGTGGTAAAGATGAACATGTTGAAAAATGATGAAAAATGTGGAAAGCATTGGAAATTGGAAAACCTGTTTGTTTTTGATGTTGTTTGGATCTAGACGGGGAATCGGGCACGCAATGACCACAGCTGAAAATCTCTTGCCAAATGACCATCGTGCAAGCGCCTGAAATTCCGTGGTGTTTTTTTAAATGGGATGAGCCACCAAAGCAAGGCTAAACCAAGTTGAACCATAGCCGAAAATAGGGTCAAAAGCTCAAGATTTGTTGGCAATTTGGGGCGGCAATCCACCCATTTGACCAAAGTGCCTGTGGAGGGCCTCTGGGTCACAGAAAAGCTCCAAGGACCCCAGGAAACGCCGTTGTGGTGGCTCTCATTACCTCAACCGCGCGGGCTTGGGACTTTCATTTTGGGAGGTTAGCTCCCCATCAGTAGCTGACAGGCAGCCTGCTTTCAACTGGATTTTCTGGTATCCGGTCTCCGTCCCTTTTGGGCCCTTGGGGATTCCCAAAAAGTTGACCAAGCAAAGCGGGAGATCACGCAGAGTTCCCCTTGGAGATTCCCTCCTTGGCGCACAGTTTCATCAAAATCGTGGGAGGGGGGAACTACTTGGGTTTGTCTGAAAATAGTGTACCCCAAAAAACCCAATGGTTTTGCTGATCATTATCCCTATGAAATGGCTATAATTGGGAATATACCCCATTTTCAGACATACCCACTTCTGGATACAGAAACTTTGAAGAAGTGCTGGTTGTTCACAATTGAGGTACCTCAGAATCCCCAACGTCCTGTTTTCGTGCTCGCAGAGGAACTAAGGCTCGTATGTGGGTGTGCCCCCAGAGATATGAAACACCCACCAGTGGCGGTCAGATCGAAAAAGCACCTGTAAAGAAAAGATTCCGAACTATCAAACCCCTACACTCTACATCTAATGTGAGACCAAAAGTATGACTTTGGAAGCTGATCTTCCGCTGTGTCCACCCCTCTGTGGGGCAATCCGCAGGATCTTAATAACTAGACTTGTCAATAGAGCTGGTAATTATCGGAAAATGAGATCGGTTGTTCATGTTGTTCAGCATTGCACGGCAACAACCCCATAGTCACACTCTGGCAGACTCCAAACTTGCTCCAAACCTCTGAACGCTGCTTCGCTTCTCTGAACTCACTTCGTTCCACTGAAATCTGCAGAATCACATCACTAAAAAAAACTTCCCCAGCCATCAACATCCAAGCCTCTGTGGAGTATCCCAATGGCCTGCCGAGAAGGTGGCGTTGCACATCTGCAGCTGGCCCTTGGAGTAGGCCTGCAACAAAGTCTTGGGCGAATCAAAGGGTCCCTGGTTGCAGAAGGTGATGTGGTTGATGCTCCACTCCGACACGTTCCAGGCGGTGATATTCACCTGGGACGTTCGCAACGTAGTGAACTATGGGTCCACATGTTTTCCATCTTCAAAGGCCCCAGTGAACTATGGAAACATGTTTTCTAGGATGCTATGGATGATCTTTACCTCATGACCTTCTTTGGATGATCTAATACAGCAGAATTAGTTGTGTTCTATGCGTGTATATATATAATATCATTATTTTTATGTTCATTATCATTATTATTAATTATTATCATTGTTATTATTATTATATAATATTATATAATATTATATATATACACACGCACACAAATGTATGTTTAGGAGGTCCTATACATTTATCTTCACCTGGTTCCTTTTACTTCCAAACACGTCATAAAGTTCTGGGCCTGTCCAATATCAAAACATAGGGACACCCAACCCATCGGTAAATCTGGAAAGTGCCACCATCAACTTGCTGACTTTCCCTATGAACTAAGATGTTCTGCCATGTTTCACCACTCTGAAACACAAAAAAAAAACTGTTTAAAATGAGTCAATGGGATCTTATTCCAACCTTTCACCAACATTTTTTCGCTTGGACTCACCTCCCAAGAAGTCCATTTGGATCATCATCCGAATGCTTTGGAAATCAAAAAAAAAAACATCCCATCCCATGAAACACCGGTTTTTTGGGGGTATCCCCATAGGATGCCATGCCATCATCCCCAATCATCCCACTAGTACAAGCCCCTACCTCTCAGCATGGAACCTCCATGTCCAACGGCAGGGGATTCAGCCACTGCGCATCGGGCCGCGACGGCGCCGGCGGCACCACCACGCTCTTGATGCGAATGCGCCGCGTGCCGCGCGGCGCCAGCGGATCGTTCCGGGGCAGGAAGGACACGGTGCCGCGGGAGGGGTCATAGCCTGGTGGGGCAACCCGTGGCAAATGGAGATGCCCAAAAAAAAACCATGGGATTTGTTGCAGTTTTTTTTTTGGATGGTTAAAATATAAAAAAAAAAAACTGTGTCAGTTGCAAATCATAAAACTGACCAAGGTTTCCCCAGAACTGGATGCCTGAAATGGATCCAAAATGGATCAAGACCTGCCTGCCAGCTGAGGCCAGATGGGGCCGAATGCTTTCACCAACCTGAAGCACTCCCTCCATAAACGTCCCACTATGGTGGATGTAGGGGATGAAACCACATATTTGGGACCATACAATGGGGGTGTTTAACACGGGGGATGGGATTAGCATTGTCATTATTCTGTGTTGTCCATCTATGGTCAGGATCATTACTGTATCATGATCATTGTTCTTGCTATTGTTGGTCATAAGTATCATTAGTTATTAGTTGATTTACCATTGTCTTTGTCAATATGTCATGAGTATGTTTGTCTTCATTATTGAATTAATATCAGAATTGCTAACACCTGGTCATTTTCTGATCCCTTGTAAAACCCACTACTTTCAGTAGCATAGGTGGTAATCCCCTGTTTGAAAACAAACCACTGCTAAAAAACTACGGCGAAACACCAATTAAGGTGGACAAAAGCCTGCAAAAAGGAACCAAGTCCCTTCTTAGAGGGACTTGCCAGTTGGTGAGAAAGATTGCTTACTTATATAGATATAGATATAAAATATGTGTATGTATGTGTATATATATATATACATATGCATGTGCATCACAAGCTTGTTCAAAACCCCAAAAACTATCAAGATCCAACCATGCCCAATCTTACAGACTCTGCCAAGCCACAGAGAGGCCCCAAGCTCTGTCACCACCGCATCGTAGATGGGCTTGACGAACCAGGTCTCCTGCTGGGCTCTCCATGGCCAGAAAAGAAATAATAACTATGCATATGTATACAGATACATTAGTAGATATAAGTATATGTGTACATATATAGTGTATATATACATATATAGTGTATATTATATATATACATATATTTATATATATACATATACATATATATATACATACATATATCATATATAGTGTATATATATTATATATATATACAAATGAGCTCAGTTGGTTTCCCCAGTTCCTCAAAGCCAGGTCGTTTGGAGTAAGGAATCGCTCCCTTGGGCACCAGCTCGCTGATCTTGGCCTTGCTCAGATCCTCCACGGGACCCACCTGCCAGGGGCTGCCAGGCTACCGTCAATGGGCTGGGAAAATCCACAAGGAAACCGAGGAAACCCAAAAAGGCCCCTCAAAAATATTGGGCTGTTCGGCTGTAGATGTTCCCTTACGGCCCCTCCAGTTCGAAATGTTTTTTTGGGAAATATATGTCAATGATATCAGGAAAGAAATGGAATGAAAACATGAATAAAAACCAGGCCGTTCATGCAAAAATTTTAAAAAAGCTTCATCCAGGTCTGGGAAAACAACCATTTTAGCAGAATGACAGAGATGGTCGTCCGACCATTTTTTTTTAACTTCCCAAATCAATGGATGAAGGATTGGTGATAGCAGACAATCCGACGTGACTTGACAGTGGCACTTTTTTGTTTTGATAATAGTACCGCAAACCCCAAAAGGATAGAAAAGATGAAAACTCGGTAATTATGGAGAGCAAATCATCCATTGTTTCCCATTGTGGAAAAGATGTTTTATCTTTTTGGTTTTGGGAGTTAGTATATTTGATTGTGTTTGATGGCGTGTGACATTTTGGGGGGATCATCCGTGATGATCTGTGATCATCTGCGATTGCCAAAAAAAAGAATGTTGAGACATGTTGGATCATGTTTGATCATGTTTATCTATGCTTAAGATGAACCGGATGAACCATACTTTTTTTGGGAGTATATAATGTATATATAATTATATATATATGTATATATTATATATCCCCGATTTTCCGCGCCACCCCATGAGTAAATCCCGCCTTGAACTCCAGCACCGAGCTATTGGTGACCATGGTCACCCGCGCGAAACGCGGAGGCTTCACACCCTTGCCGTCCAAGTAGGCCAGAGTCTCTGCCTCCGGACTGGAAAAAAAGACATCCCTGGTCAAAAGCTCTTAAAAATCCATGGTTTTGCTGGTGAAACGATGCATTTTTCTATAGAAAGTTTTCCACAATTGACTGAACTTTTTTCGAAGCTACACAATTTCCCTGTTTGATGCTTAAGCCGAAGCCCATTCCTGCTAATCCAAGCTTTACCCCTTTGTGCTTGTCAATCGGGTACCCCTAAATCCATTGGTTGATCGTCATCCGTTTCTTGATATGGTAACTTGCTTGTAAGTAAACCCATGCCTTTCATGGCGAAAAAAAAACCACAGTGTTCACATTGTTCATGCTTAGTCAATAATTAAATGAACATAGTGAACATGCTTATTCAATTCAAAAAAATGAACATAGATACAGAAAACCCACCGTTTCCCCAGAAAACTGTCTAGAACTGGTTGATTTTCCCATTCCGCCACGTTTTGCTGCACCTTGGGAGGCCTCAACAACTCCACCGCCGAGGGTCCAGCCAGCCAGGTGCTGACGTTTTCAAACGCGCGGCAGGGTGCGGCACCCGTCTGCAGCATGAACCAAGCAGAAATCTCCTGAAGGGATTGGTAAAGGATGACCAGGAAAACATGGCATGAATGATATGAATGGAAATGTATCCAAGCCACGAAAAAATTAAGGTTGATTTGGAGATACAACGATTCAATTTGAAGGGGTTTGGGAACCATCCCTTCTGGAAGATTTGGGTTTCAACACTTTGGTATGCGTTGATGGTGAAGTCATGAGGCTGGGATAGTGTGGTGCTATAAGAATGGTACCCCATGGTTTGGTGATTTCAGTTTTGGGTCTCTGTTGATTTGGCGATTTGGACCATTTTGGTCGTCTTTAGGATCTGGAACCATCCATTTTGGATGAGAATGTCGCGCCCCATTTGGAGAGCGAAGATTTCTCTTGCGGCCCAATGATTTGGAGGGTGAGTGATCCCTGTAAACTTAGCCATGAGTATGGTAACATATGGTAATCCCCCAGAATGAGGGGCTTCGCCAGCAACAATGTTGGATTTAAAACTATAGAAAAGCTGAAAAGCCTACAAGAAATACTTCCACCAGCCTTTTGGGCAGACCCTGGGCGCCTTGCAATGCCTTAAAGATCTTGCGAATATGATATATGTCTCGAGATGTATTGCAAGAAACCTGCGAGAAAAAAAACACAAAATTGGGATTTACCTCACATGACATGCACAAAGAATAGATAATAGTGTGCAGGATCTGATTGATCTTAATCCATCTCAATCCATCCAAATGAAAATACTGTAAAGTAAACGATTTGTACCTGCCATGCACCAAGGCTTTGCCTAGGAATCCAGGGATGAAGTTGGTGACATTTCCCAGGACCCATCTTTTGTGTTGCAAGTATCTGGAAAGCGCTTGTGGGAATCCGGGTGCCATCACTGCGGGTCCCGAAAAAAATATGATTTCACCAAACCCTCTGCGAGAATTCTTGCAATCAAGAGACAACACTTACCCAACAAAAACAGAATCTTCAACAAAAAACTATCCCAAAGACACTAGTTGACATAGTTGACCAAGTACAAAATCGGAAAGGATGACCACCACCAGACCTCCGGTATCCTCCGGTATCCAAAAAGGTCCTGCACTTCCTTCACGCTCAGCTCTCCCAGAACCTCGCTCGCCCTGGAGGGGAAGAAGCGAACCGATGACTGCAAGCGATCGTGGTAGGGACTCCTTGGCGATGACGGAGATGACGGAGATCGTGGCATTTTTTGATGTGTTTTGATGTTTAGGATCACAGCCTGCTGAAATGGTCACTTTGTAACCTGAAATGGTCACTTTGCCAGCGAAGATAGCTAAGCAATAGTTGTGAATGATGAATTGTTGGTTAACAGCTTCCGACGTCTTTCCAAGTCGCATGGGCACTGTGGTCAGCACTGCCCCAGCCTTTTGCAAACCTGAAAGCAGGTTGGGTTAGTGCTGATGCAGTTGGGATGAGTTGAAACCATAACCATCTGCTAGTATCTTGGGGAAATGTGTGGAGCGGGGCTTTAGGGTATCCATAGCGATCTTTTGGACTGCCTGGGGGATCGCCAGGTGAAAAGGGATCCAGTTAACCTTTGAGCTGAAAATTCCACCCGAACTGATGGAACCCAGTTCGATTTTTCCATGTCTACCTACTTGTTGAATTCTCCAAATCAACAAATCGAATCAAACTGAATCAAATACATTATAATTATATAATAGATGTCTACAAATAGAAACCCTTCCAACATCTTCTAACACTCTTCCAGTTCCGCCAAGCCACGCAGGGTCACCAAGGACCCCAGGGCGGCCGCGCACAGCATCAACGGCACCACCACGCAGGGCCGACCGCAGCGCGCGCTCCGCGGTGCCGCCTGACTGCTGGGGCTGCCATCTTGGCAGTCCACCTGTCGGCGCCACTGGATGCGATGTGATACCGCAACTGGTTGGTGGTTTCAACCCCTCGGAAAAATAAAAAATGTTCCAAACCACCAACCAGGTAAGTTATTATCCAACTAAGTCACTGATTCTCCAACTTGTTCACTTATCCAATATCACGTTTGGGGAACTTTGAAACGGATATATGTGAAATTTAAGGATGCGAAACTAGCAAAAGACCAAAACAGCACCAGAACAACTATTAACCTGCATTATTGGGAATTTGAGTAACTGAGAATAGGACTATGTTCAAAACTGATTAGCCAATCACATGGTTATATCTCTACGATTGCATGTGGTTGCGCATCTACCCACAAATTTGGCACGTATGTTCAATAGTTCTTTGGTCCGCTCCCTATTCGCAAAGGTTCTATGCCTGTTGCGCTTCTATCATGTTCTGATTCCTTGGTTGACAGTAGATCCTCAGATTATGGTCATATCGGATGATGCCAGCCATTCACCTTGTCGCTGCCTATGAAACCCCACCAGGCCGCTGTCCAAAATGACGTCACCGTGGCCTAGCGAATGATCTTGACTTCATCTTACACCCCGAATAAAAAATGACTCATTTGACACCCCCATACTACCCCATAGCATCCCATAGCATCCCATAGCATCCCATAGCATCCCATAGCATCCCATAGCTGTTTCTTCAACCCAAACACATCGTATCTGTTTCTGCCGCCGAGGCCACCAAGTGAGGACGCTCCTCATCAACCGCCGGCATGACTGCCGCGCTCAGCTTTTTCGTTTGAGCCAACGCTCACTGTGGCAGGAGTTTGGCTTCAGGACATGGATAGTGCCAACCCCTGATTGGCAAACCCTGTGCTCTTTGTGTGGGGGGGTATCTTATTGGGGGCCTATTCAATTAGTGCAAAATTATGTTTTTTTTGGATTAATTCACCAGGGGTCATGAATCCAGGAATAACATTCGGAGCTAAAAAGATCTTCGAAATATGAGACATGTACACCTTCGTCGGGTATTCAATATTGATCCATATTGCCAAAGGAGCAGGACAGTCGGCCATTGGTCATGGTTCCAAGCTGCCACTGGATCTTCTGGGACGATTTGGATCGAGAGCATTGACCCACCAAATCTCCAGATGCTAAGAATGATCAAAGACCTCCAATCACTGGCAGCCCTTCACTGCTCCAAGTCTAGGTGGCCAATCTATTGCTAAGTGTATAGTAAGCATGGTGCCAGTCCCCCCTTCCGAGAGTGTCGTTTCATTTCAGTGGATGCCACAGGCAACATCCGTGACCAAGCTCAGTACCCCCATTTCTGGTCCCACTGCAATCCGTGACTCCAAAGAGCTCTAACTTTTTAGCTTCAGCCACCTGGCCCCAGCTGCAAACTGTACATGCAGCTTCTTGGGCATACCTTGAGCTGGTCATCCGGACCCTTCCGGAGCCGCGAACATGGCGCAGACTTTGAAGAGGACCGTTTCGGGGACCGGCCATTTCCTCGGTGGCCCCAAAAACACGGGGTGATAGCTTGCCGGAATTCTTAACATGAGGGACCCCCACAAAATCATCCAAGATTGGTCATGGTTCAATGGGTAAAGCCATGGGTTTGGAGTACGATTTTGAGAACCACACATTTGAAAAACTTGGAGCCGGTTCGACGAAATGTAGCACATTCCAAAGGGACACTTTAGCAATCTTTAGCAGATGTCCAGACAGTTTCCTAGAGTACAATCAAGCAAATCTGAGGCTTTTTATGGAGACTTTTCGTTGACGAAAAGGCCAGAATTTACATGTGACCAAGCTTCGCACCGTGCAAGTCATGAGACACACTCAGAGAGTGGTGGATAAGCCATGTATCGGGGGTTATGCAATGTACAACTTGGTAAACTATGGCTATGTTCACCACAGAATATGACTGAGTCCCAGCTATCCCCAGGACCGTGCTGCCAAAGGTGAGATAGCTGCTCCTGTGGTTGGGGTCTGAGGCACGGCTATCGCCAGTAAACCCAAATAAATGGTGCTAAGCCGCTAAGCGAATGGTATTAATTTAAATACTGTAACAAATTAATAAATGTTACTAAACCCCAAATCAATGGTGCCAATAAACTACCATATACATCCCACATCAATGGGCCATTCACCAGCTGCGATTTTTGCCTAGCGACTGCCTTTGGGCAATCAGCAGCGCGGTTTTTACACTCTCCCGGACCTGCGTGGGTCAAGATATGATGTACTCATTGAAGCCTCTTTTGGCACTTCTTCACAGGGTTTCGACCCAGCTCAAGTTGAAGGGAAACTCCCAACACAACTTGAATTGCTCAATACTCCCAGTAGTTGAATGATAGTGAAATCAAATGGTTCATATCTTGATATGCCTGCAAGATGTCAACCATGCAAAAGCTCTCCCCCTTGTACCAATTATTCAAATGATTGTTTAGAGTCTTAGAGACAAAGCATGATCCCGCGATGATGAAAAGATCCCAATAACTAATCCCATCCCCTAAAATTAAGTATCCTCCAAACGAAACACAGATTTGGTGCTGGGTCTCTTCATGACTTGGGGGTCCATATGGGGAGTATGTAATATCAAGGGAATTGGATTATCTGACAGACCCCACTGATGATTTCGTCAACAAACCTGTTGAGATCTTCTTTCTGGAACTCTCAAAATGTGCATTTGAAGATGATTTGGAAGGAATTTGATTATTAAATCATATGGGTATGTCTGAAAATGGGGTATACCCCAAAAAAAAATCCATAAAAAGTAGGGATAATGATCAGCAAAACCATCATCAAAACCATTGGGTTTTTTGGGGTACACAACATTTTCAGACAAACCCATATATGTCATATATGAAATCATACCCTCTGGTTATGACTAACATAGCCATGGAAAATCACCATGCTATTAATAGGTAAACCATCTATTTCTATGGGCCATGGCTTCCATGGCTATGTTAAATAACCAGAGGGTATATGAAATCATATGAAAAATCCTCACAGCTCCATAACTCCATGACATGATCCATTGATATCCATTGAATCCATTGCCTCGGCCGGGAAGAGCTGGTGCTTCTCCGGGCTCCACTCCGCCTGGGAAGCAGGCACAACGGGGCGATTTCACCATCAGGGCGGGAATTTTCCAGCGAAACTGAGAGATAAACGAAGGAAATGTCATGGAAATGTCATGGAAATGTCATGGAAATGTCTGAATCATAAGACCATGTTTGGAAAATCTTGGAAATAATTGCCAAATTGCCCCATGATCCCCATGATCCCCATGATCCCCATGATCCCCATGATCCCCATGATCCCCATGATCCCCATGCGTTATGTGTGCTTGATTTTTGTGGCGCGAGTTCTGGTGAGGTGCACCAATGACTCCGTTAGAAATCACCTATGTGTTTTGGGAATGGCTCAAGATGCTCAAAATCTGTACCTAAGTTGCTACTGTAGGGATGATTCTCAATGGTAGACTTGGGCATTTCGGGGACCCTTAAACCCCGCTCGAAAAAACAGCTCATTTGAGTGGGATGTTCTTACATCTCATATTTCTGGCAATTTCATGAGAATTTCCGGTGTTTTCATGGAGTAGTAGGTACGTTCCTACTAAAAATTTCATATGGAGTTTTCTCAAAATAAAGTAGGTGCTATATGGATCCCCCAAATCGTCACCATAGGTTTAGTTTTCCATGATTTGGATGACTTGGGGTACCCCTCCTGTAGGGCTTGGATCAAAGTCTCATCATCTCCACAGAGCCTGATCCAAAGGATGGATTCTGCTGGGAAAACATACGGGGGGTTCTGCTGAGTCATGGGGATCCCCAGTCGTCACAATAGGTTTCAATACGAAGTCATGGTCGTTCATGACTGGGATCATTCATTGGGCAAACGGATTGCACACAAGCAAGAAATCTGCAATCCCATTTGTGAACAAAAGAAAAAACCTATGGAAAAACAGCGGTTATTTTGTTTCTGCAATCCCAGTCATGGACTGTGGCAAACCTATAAATGTCGATAAACTATATCTCATGCTTACCATTTGGACATCTTTTGAGATTGACCTTTGAAACAAATTGGCAAATTGGTGTTTTTAATGTTGGGCTCATGGGGAAAGGATGAAATCACCAGCAAGACCGTCCGAACGGATGTTTAGGGACCAAAAGGAAATATGCCGGATGAACTCCAACTGCAGCGGGGATCTGACCAAAAAAGATCTGGATTTCAGCAAACAAGTTGGGGTATCCATATTATGAATATGTGTATAGATAGATGGATGGATAAGTGGATGGATGGATAATATACATAAATAGATAGGTAGATGGACAGACTAGCGAACAGACGGACAGATCTATCCATCGATAGACCGATCGATCAATAGGTAGCTAACTAGCAAGATAAGAGATAGATAGATAGATAGATAGATAGATAGATGGATGGATAGATAGATAGATAGATAGGTAGATAGATGGATAGATGGATAGAGGGATACATAGATAGATAGGTAGATAGGTAGTTAGGTAGATAGGTAGTTAGGTAGATAGGTAGATAGGTAGTTAGGTAGATAGGTAGTTAGGTAGATAGGTAGATAGGTAGTTAGGTAGATAGGTAGATAGGTAGATAGGTAGATAGGTAGATAGGTAGATAGGTAGGTAGATATATACCAACGAACCCTCGGAGCCAACTCCAACACAGACATATCACTTGCCGCAGGATCTATTCGCACTGGAATGGTTGGATTCAACGGCACTCCAACTGCACAAGTGCCGATTCCTCGAGTCATGCAAGTGTCTTGAAAGCCATGCAAGGCGGCTTCACATCTCGCGTCAGCTTGCGGCGGACAGTTTGTCACTTTGCTATGCTTCCACGAAATCTCTCCGCTTACTCCCTACTTTGCATTGCCCTTAACCAATGTAATGCACAGAAAGCCCTCAAATGAGTAACCCCGATGCATGGGGCGATCGAGCCCCCAGATTTCAGGGCTCAAGAATGCGGGTTTTGCACGAACAGAAAGCACACCAACTAACCATAGTTGTTCATCGCTTGAACCAGCCCAACCAGCCCACTTGCAGAATTCATAAAACAGTTCTCCACCCAACCACCTAATTTACCATAATCATGAAGTTCAGAATTCAAGTAATCAGAATCATTATCGAATAAATCTCGTATCGCCATATCTTTTGATTGAACCTCCATTTTGGCTGATCGAAAACAAATTTTGCTGGTCAGACCCCCATGTTTGCAGGTTAAACTCCCATGTTGATATGGCATACTGACGTCAAATTAATCTGTTTGCTGGTTAAACTCTCATCTTCGCATGTGTTGCTGCTGCTTGCATTATGTTAAACTGCCATGTTCCCTCCTGGGAATAGCTTGGAACCCCCTTGTGTCGTGTTGCTTGGGTTTGTCTGAAACTGGGGTACCCCTAAATCCACTGGTTAATCACGATATTCCTTGATAAAGTTACCATTTGCGGAAAATACCCCAATTTTTCAAGCAGGCCCATACATCATATTGATGATTGCATACCTCAGCATATCCCATATGATATCCCAATGATATCCCGTCTTGGAACCCGTTTGTGTTTTGATTTGGGTTCGTAGGAAAATCGTGTAATGTTTTGGGAGAACGAGATATAATGTTGATTACACATTTCATTACATCTCAATTGCGTCACATCCTAAAACCATTATATTCATCAAGGCAAATTTGTTTCCATATCCAATACTATAGCCAAGTGATATTTTAATTAAACCCATTTTATGGTTAAATCACCCGTTTGCACCATTTGACATTTTTAATTCCCATAAAACACAATGTTCATGGTTACCTTAGGTTAAACTAATATACTGTAGATGTGGAAAACCCACCATTGTTCTTGATGTGTTTCCTTGGGAAACCATGGATTTTCCAGATCTATGTTCGTTTACCTTACGGTAACCCATTTTTGTCCCATTAAACCCCAGATGTACTTGAAACTGCATGAAAAGGCCGTTAATTCACCATTATTCACCAGTGTTGCTGCTTTAACTTCCGCTAAATAACCATGGTTCACCACACCCCAAATAAGGTGAATCCCCACATCCTTCGCCGGGTGTCTCCACGCAGCTGGTGCTTTCCCCATCCCTGCGCAGCGGCATCGCATCGGCGCCGGAGCAGCGGAGCAGCGTCACCAGCTCCGAGTGTTTCGAACGCAGGGCCTTGGATCCCAGAAGTGGAAAACTGGGATAGTAATGGTTATCGAAAAAATAAAGAAATGAATAAATAAATAAATGAATAAATGAATATATATATATATGTGCATGTATACGCATATATATATATATATCTGTGTGTGTGTCTATGAAAGATTTACATATATAGATATAAAAATGGTATATGGGTTTGGAAATAAATACTGATGAGATTTAGATATTAGATATTGGATATCGATGTAGATACTGGATATTGTGAGATATTGAAATGGATGTAGGCATTGATATGGATTTAGACATGGATGTAGATACGGATATAGACATGGATATAGATATAGATACTAATGTGGATATAGGTTTGGTAATGGATATTGGATGTCGATTTTCGACAATGATATTAGATTTGGATATTGAAATAGATAAAAGATTTAGATATGAAAACAAATATCAGTACAAATATTCAACATTAGCGACAGATATGGATATGGCAAAAGTATGGATATAGGTATGGGTATGGTTATGGGTTCAGATATTAGATATGGACATGAGTTTGGATATTGATTTGAATATGGAAGTCGATATCGATATAAATGGGGACATGGAAACGGATCTAGGTGTGGATTTCGATACAGAAATGGATGTAGAAATGAACATTGGTGAGATGTAGATATGGATGCGGATCTATGTAGATATTAGATGTTGGATACGGATGCGGGTTTAGGTTTACATATGAGTATGGATTTGGGGTAGGTAGGGATATGGATGTAGATATCGAATTTAGATATAAATATGGATATTCGATATGGATATGGTTATAGCTATACGGATGTGGCTATAGATGGAGATTTAGGTGTGAGATAAAGATGTGAAAGTGGATGTAGATGCAGATATGTAGGTATTAGATATAGATATAGATATTGATAGTGATACTTATTTTTGATATTGGTATGAGAGTGAGATATGGATCCAGATATGGATGTAGAAATAGATTTGCATATGAGGGTAGGTATGGGGATGGAAATAGATATGGATATAAACATAGATATTGGTTTAAATTTGAGAAATTGATGCTAATTTCAGAAATATGTAAATAGATAGATAGACAGATAGAGTAGATAGATAGGTAGATAGATAGACAGACAGGCAGGCAGGCAGACAGACAGACAGGTATATATATATACACACACATAGATATAGATACCTCCCGCCCGTCTTGCCGAGGGCCACTTCGTGTCACATGGCAACCAGCGGCTGGTCAGCTGCTTGCCTTTTTTTTTCGTTTCTGTGTCTTGTGTCCCTATCTCTTTCTTTCTTGGTCTTTCTTCTCCCCTTGGATATGCTGCCGCGTTTCGGAATCAATTCCCGGAGGACTGGCCGGGCCCCATCAGAACTTGACCAAAGAGAGGACCTCACCTAGTCCACTTCTTCAATCACTTCTTCAACCAATTCTTCTCCTTATTCTTTTTCTTCTTCTTCTTCTTCTTCTTCTTCTTCGTCTTCTTCTTCTTTATCTTCTTCTTCTTCTTATTCTTCCGCTTCTTCCTCCTCCTCCTCTTCGTCTTCTTCTTCTGCTGCTTCATCTTCTTCTTCCTCTTCTTCCTCCTCCTCTTCGTCGCCTTTTTTCTTCGTCTTCTTCTCCCTTCTTCTTCTTCTTCTTCTTCTTCTTCCTTTTCTTCTTTGGGCGTCTCTGTTTCAATCCACTGGCTGGTGCTGTTCAATATTGCATCGTTTCACCGGACAGCAGCCATTGCTTTGCCACCGGGATAAAGAAAACCGTCCCCCTTTCCCGCCTCACAGGACAGGCGGAGGTTCTCCGTCACACCCCATCTGCAGCCAGCACCACTCGAAGGCGAAGTAGCTGTTCAGCTCTTCGCCGGCGGCCTGCAAATCTAAGCCGTGTTTGGTAAACAAACAATCTATATAATACGATAGGTTTTGCGGCTCCAACGGCCTAACATCCCTTCTACAACCGAGGATTGTCCAAGCAGAATCCGGCCATCGCTAGTCAAGCAGCAACACTCAACAAGTCAGAGCGGGGATGCTGCCTGCCAGAAGGTGCGAGGAAGTCTGCCTCTTCCAGGAACTTGTTCCGCATGCTTAAACAAGAAGAATAATTCTACCTGCCCGTTGTATGTATAAACATAACTGCGCGCATCGCACTCTGAACGGAATCCTGAGAAAGCCTATGGCACCAACATGTGCCATTTCTTTTTCGGCAACTTCCAGTTGCACAGGGTCGAATACAGGGGTGAGGCCACGAAGGTCCAGCAGCAAGCATGTTGACAGCGCCGAATAGTTTGATGCGTTCCATACGAATTTCACATGGCTGTGTGTGTGTCTTGCAAACAAATCTTGCTCAGGTCAAAGCAAGCAATTTAAAAAACATGCCTGTTTTTGAGGCCCAAACCACAGGAATGTGTAAAACATTTCTAAATCTCCTCCATAGACACGTCTACACGACGTTCACTGACTTGAGCTGTTGCTACGTAATCGATCAAGGCACATACCCCGGTTTCATCCGGCACGCGCCTTTGGAAATTCACGCTCTGCTCGTTGATTGACTTCAGCCTCAAAAAAATCAAGAAGTTCCTGCACACAACATATTGACACGAAAACTGTCCTTGAGAGAATCTAACCTGAATCATCTAACTAACCATCATCGAGTGCTCTCGCGGGATCGTGAGAAGTATTTCCGATTACATGCAAAGAAGAAACCATTCTCTCGCGGTGTGTCTCTCCACGTATACGTGCATGTACTTAAATACAAATCGATATATTCGTTTACAATTACGCATATTATCTCTTGTTATACCCGTTCCTTGCACCACCGAGCCCTTATTGGCCGCCCGTTGGCGCTTTCAGACAATAAAGATATTCCCCCTGCCAGCGCCAAGGCAATTTATATTCCAAACGTAGATGAAATTGCATGCATGCGTGCATGAATGTATGAATGCATGTATGTATGCATGCATGTCTGTCTGTCTGTCTGTCTGACTGTCTGTCCAGATCGGGGGTTGGCACACGCCTGCCAGCGAGCACATGTGCTCTCCCTGCGCATCATTAGGCTGCTGGGACTGTGGTAAAATCATCTCTAGGAACCCTTTACACCAATACAGGTCTTGATTAATTAATTAAGCACGAGCGACCAAACAAAGATGCCTGCCAGCGAGCAAACAATATGCCATGCTGGTTCGGGGTGCGGGATCTTTCTGAAATCATAGCTCTTTCAAGCATCTACCAAACTATCGTCAATCTTTCCTCACAAGACCTCTGCAAAAAAAAAAAAGCTATGCTAGAAACGAGATCTCCGGACAAGGAACTTTGCAAGATCTTCTTGCAAGGACATCTGGCTTCCATGAGATTGTCATAGTAGGCGCGGGCAAGGGATGTCGGGTCTTAGGATGGCGTTTTTCTTGCAGGCAGTCCGGACGAAACCGGCCTGTTATTCCAAGAAACTGCTGTCCTACATGCAATTTGCGGCGCCGGCGCCGCTTTTTGATGTACCTGGTAGGTCTGGATATGGATATGAATATGGAAATGGAAATAGATATGGATATGGAAATATAGATATAGATATATAAATATATATATATATATACAAATATTGACAAGATATGGGTATGGATATGGATATTGAAATAGATATTGATTTAGATATAGATATAGATATGAATATGGATTTAGATACAGGTGTGGATATGGATATGAATGTATATATGTGTATATTCATCTATTAGATATACATATAGATATACAGTAGACATAGATGCAAATATATAGATATGGATATATATATATATTATTTAGGTATATACATATTAGCTATTGATATTGATATTAGATATTAGATATTAGATATAGATATCGATGCAAGTATGGATGTAGATAAAGATATGAACATGGATATAGATAGAGATGTTGGATAATATAATATATATATATATATACATATATATGTATGTATATTAGATATTAGAAATAGATATTGGATACTAGATATAGATATGGATAGGGATGGCAATATAGATCTGGAGAATGGGGATGGGACCATGCAAAAAATCTGGGAATTTTAGCAACAAACTATGTAGAATATGTTGTGTGTGTGTGCGGATACTATGCGTATGTATACATATAATTACATATACATGTATAATTATTACCAGCGAAACTGGGGACTCAACCATGCAAAACATCCATCACTATTGAATCCGTTCAAAAACGGGAGAGGATTCACCCATGTCACCGTGATGTCACCAAAAATGGGGACTTGAACAGTATTCAGTAAACATCTATGTGCAAAAAAAAACGTGGAGTGAATTGAACAATTCAGTTGGGGATTTTTCAAGAAAGAAACTTCAAGAAACACAGAAACACCGCAGAGCATTGCGGGCTAAATCTCTCAATGTGAAAAGCTCTGAATGCCAGAAACATCAGAATGTCACCAACCTGCAATGGGAATTGACCGACCCAAGATTCGGAATTCATTCTAGATTATCTACGAGTAGATGTGGGTCAATACCCTGCACCCCTTGTCAACATCGAAATGGCTTGTAAATGAATGTTCATCTCCCTCAAAATGTGCCATAATGGGTATTGACCCATACCCATATGATCATATGGGGGGTTCCTAAATTGGGGGTACCCGTTTATAAGGGAAAATCCTATTAAAATGGATGATTAGGGGTAGCCCTATTTTAGGAAACCTCCATATACCTCTGGATTTGGCACTTCTTGGATGTTGCCAGGAATTGCATTGGATGTTTCACCAGTTCATGGCAAATCTTGGAGACCCTGCAGAAAGTGAGGGCAAAAGATTGTCTTTACTCAACGACCCATCCATTGTTGCACCCATTGAAGTTTCACAGAAATTCTCCCAGATTGAGGTATCATAAAGTGTGGGTGCCCCCATTAAGTCATGGATGACCATGACTTAGTATTGAAACTCATGGTGACTTGGGGATCCTCCATGACTTAAGAAACCCCTTGATGCCAACAATCTAACCAAAGGCACCACATGCAACGCCGTTTCCTCCACCTCCTTGCAGATCACCGAGGACACAAAGCCCTCGCTGCGCGGGTCGTCTGTGGGGGACTCCACGGGGTTGGCGTGATGCTCCGTGCGCTTGCAAATGGCATTGACCTTGAAGCGCCACCAACGGCACCGTTTCTCTGGAGAATTTTCGCCAAAAATGAGGATTAAACATGATGAATAACCACGAAAAGAACCCAAAAAGATGGAGAGTTCACCAACAGAAAAATTGTGAGTGATTTACCTAAAGAACTTGCCTGACCTATTTTGGACTTTGAACAAAATAAGTCATGATCAATCCCAAATCTGGTTTATTTTTATTGGGCCATCAGATTGATAGATGGTTGCTGTATGAGTTTTGGTCCTACGAGGTTCCAGAAATTCTGCAAGTGTGATTACTTTTTCCAAAGAAGTCGGTGATCTACATTTCACAAGTTTTTTCATAGTTCATTTGCTTAAGCAAAGCAAAATGAAGCTAGCAGTGAATAAGGCTATGACCAACAATAAAATGGATATGGGTCCAAGAAATCAGATCGCAACTACACATGGAAAAAAATCTCATGTTTCTTTCCAACCAAAAGCCACGATTGCATTGATCTAACCTGGCGAAAATCCCTGAATATGCAAAGTCAAGGGGTGTGTTTCCCGCAATCAAAAGGCATTTGCCAGCGATGTTGGAGTACCAGAGGGTAATCATCCAAGTATCTCCAGTTGTTCCCAACATCCTCGAGTGGAAAAGCAACAAAACAGCGCATATGACTCAACAATTCACTGGCTCAAAATCTACTCAGGTCTCACCAGATTTAGGAAAAACTCGCGTTCTTTAAGAACATGGTTTGCTGCAAAGAAAAACACCAAAGATGATTTACCCAGCTGTAAAGCTCCACTTACTTTTGGGGATGTCCCATTGCCTCTTTTGATTGGAGGGTATAGATATATAGTTTAAAACCAACTTCGAACTGGGAGATTGCACCTTGTACTATGTCATTATTATAGATAATATGTGTATATCCCCCATCAACCATAACCAAGTTACATTGGCCCCACGCGCCAGAAGCAAGGCGCACATCGCCAGGTCGCCGTTCATCGCGGCGAGGTGCAAGGCGGTTTCTTCCTGGGGAAATGATGGGATCATGGGATGATTGTGATGCAGAGATGATTATGGATTTTATATATATATATATTATTATTATTATTATCATTATTATTATTATTAATTATATATATATTATATATTGTTACTATTATTATTACTATTATTACTATTATTATTAATTATTATTATTAGTAGTATTAATTATTATTATTATTATTAATTATATATATATTGTTACTATTATTATTACTATTATTATTACTATTATTATTAATTATTATTATTATTAATTATATATATTGTTACTATTATTATTACTATTATTATTACTATTATTATTAATTATTATTATTATTAATTA
>Ga0126342_10004131_pt1 | contig 24547 bp, 16 predicted proteins | sample Cyp1metagenome_FD_92528 | JGI IMG/M metagenome (GOLD analysis project Ga0126342, IMG submission 92528) | Coral microbial communities from Lord Howe Island, Old Settlement Bay, Australia - Cyphastrea 1 metagenome | ecosystem: Host-associated > Invertebrates > Cnidaria > Coral ...
TAGTATGATATTTATGGATTATCAGAATCCCCCAAATGAACCAGATAGTATGATATTTATGGATTATCAGAATCCCCCAAATGAACCAGATAGTATGATATTTATGGATTATCAGAATCCCCCCAAATGAACAAAATAGTTTGATATTTATGGATTATCCAAAAGACTAAAGGATTAAACTACCCATCCAAGATTGACCTAGTTACTACCAATCAAGAGGAAGTTGTGATATCATGTAATATCTGTTAGCAACAATCCACCAATGAAGCTGGGGAAGCCAAGAACAACTTCAAGGGGGTGTCCCAGCTGTTCATGACAAAGTTGGTGAGTTTATAATTCTAAGAACTCACTAGGCTTTATGGATGTCTATGGCAGATATATGGGGCTAAATTTTAAGATTTCACAAACCTCAATCTTGCGGCCAGCTATGGGGATGATTGCTTATTCCAGGGTTCGGGAGAACAGTGAGGTCGTTATAGTTTACCCACAAGGTGGTGCCCCATAGTTAGCTAAGTTGGTTTATAACTCCCATAACTATGGTTTATGGAAGATATAACTATAGTTAATGGGGTTTATAACCCAACAAACATCACTCGGGGGCACCATCCTGCAGGTATATCCATAATTCATGGGGCTTAACCAGCAAACATCACTGGGGGCAGATCGACTAGATCGACGGCCTCTTTGAGCGTGCCATTGCAGGGTTTGCCATCCTGCCACAGCCGGTGTTCACCAGCCCTTTAAGGCGTTGCGAAGGACGTGAAGGACCCGAAACCAATGGGAAAATCATCTGTTCAAATGGGACGGTTGATCAATTTCCATATATTTCCATAAATCCAATATAAAAATTCTTGGTTGACATCATAATCCCCAAGATTTATTGGGCAGACGAAGTTCTCATATTCACCAATCAACCAGGCGATTTTCAAACGGGATGGAAGGTGTCTTTTCTCAAAAATGGCCAGGTCCACTGACATGGAGCAGTGTTCCAAATATTTCCAAAGGTCCAATCTGTTTTCAAAAAAAATCCACGAGTAAAGTTACCATCCGGTAAATCAAACATGGCTTGCTGGAAAATTCCCCATTATCCCATTTACCCTCTGGTAAACTAACATAACTATGGAAAATCACCATTTTTAATGGGAATATTCAATAGCTATGTTAGTTTACCAGAGGGTATGTAATACTGTCCCAGCTTCAAACCTCCATTTGCTTCGGGGGATCTGCAAAAGTTGCTACCGCATTCCCGATTCATCCTACAGCGCACCAAAGCCTCAAAGAATTCTGCGCTTCCCATTCCACTGCGGTTTTAGGGAACATGTCCGGCTGAAACACCAATCAATGACGGATATGGTTTTTCATGTCTTTTTTGCATCTAACCCCAATCAATGAGGGATTTTTATATAATATATATATATGGATTTGTGTTTACATATAAAATAACCTATATAAACAAAAATCTGATAGTTTATATAAAATCCATATAAATCCATATACGGTTTTGTTTCAATGCAAGTGTCCTCAGCTCTCAAAAAACTTGAACCCATCCATCCCACTCCATTGTTGGGTGGCTGCCCCCAACAGCCCAGCACAGCATCGCCACTGTCCATCAACGGCTCGACGGCGATCAAGCGGTAGCGTTCCTGCGCCGTGCAAGGCTGCGAAAAGACCATCTAAAATATGGAGCTTTAGATTTTAAATGGGGGTTGTAATAGTATATAATGGTATATAATGATCTATCTTAACTATATTGTGAATAAATTCTATTTGTTTTTCTTAATATAGGGGGTACCCCTGTTCATCATCCATTTTAGATTGTGACTTTCCATGAAACAAACCATCCTAAGCTCGCTTGGGGGGTTCCCGACCAAGCTCGATCTGGAACTCAAATCGTGGCCAATCAGCCAGAGGGCCCCTGCAAGAAATGACAAATTGACAAATTCTTAGCTGGTGAACGTAGATATTCCAATACCTTAAAAGATGATTCAGGATTAGTCCCTAGCCATCCAGTTGGTTGACCTAGAATACCTAGAAACATGGGGGAACCATCTGTTCGCCAGCAAGTTTGATGTGATCTGTCAGTCTCACCCTCGTGGGATGGCAACGGTAACGGCGGTAACAGCGACAGCCGGTCCCTTTGGTCGTGAGAATCACAATGACTCCAACTGGCGGGCATTGCGGCATGGCACGCGCGTGCTGACCCAGTGACCCAGCTGCGAAATTCCCATCTGGACGCATCTGGATACATCAACATAATTCACTCACCTGAAAAAAAAGGGACATGTTGGGATAGATTATAGATACCCCAATCCAATTCCCATCATTCCAGTTGTAAGGTTAGTTTTATGCAATCATAAGGTGGACCCAGGGGCCCCCTTCATATAGCGTTCAGTTGGTTTATAAGTGACTTAACTATGGTTTATTGTAGATATAACGAACTAGATAACTATGGTTAATGGGGTTTATAAACCAACAATTATCCCAATTACTCTCTGGTTTACAAATTACAAAAAACAATATGGAAAAATCACCCATTTTTCATGGGAAAATCCACTATTTCTAAATGGCCATGTTCAATAGCAAACTGTGACAACTTACCAGAGGATATATCAATGGGAATTTCAGGATCCTCATATAAGACCATATTTTGGGGGGATATCCTCTTACATAGGCCTTCCATAGGCCTTATATATGGTAGGTACCTCCAATTTAGGATCCTAAAATGGCCGTTGACCAGAGGATATACTTCCCGATGACAAAAACTGGGGAGATCCGGGGAGCCCTTTCCAACCAATCTGGCTTTGAACAATTTTTGGGACGGGGGATCTCTTTTTCTCTTTTTATCTGGGGAAAAAAAAAACGGTTGTCCTTATCAAAGTAGACCAAGTTAGCCCATTAGTATCATAAGTATACCATTAAAGTATATAGTTAACCAAGTAGTATCAATTATTGACCAAGTTGACAACGAACATGGTTTTTCTTGTCAAAGTATACACGGTCTAACCCATTTTCGGAACAGATATGGGATCCCACCAGGTTTGAAGATCTTACTACTTTCAATGGCCATGCAACAGGAACCCAAATTGGAGGTACCAACCATAAGGCCAATTTTTCAGGGCTATGTAAGGGGATATACCCCCAAAATTTGACCTTATATGGTACGTTTACGTACCTCGTACCTCCATTTTAGGATCCTGGAATTCCCATTGATACCTGGAAACTAAGAGAAATATAGAGAAATTATATATATATAAGTGTGTTTATAACCTGTATCTTGGAGGCCCCATCCTGCACATTTCTGATTTCTCGAACAAAAAAAACACAATTTGCTTCAGTTGCATGGATTTGCCACTCCAGGTAACGGTCGCCACAGAAAAAAACTTTCTGCCGTCGAGATTGTGTGGGGAACCTTAGTTGTTTGGACCTGATGTGAGAAAAAAACAACGAGAATCCCATGGTTCATCATGATGTGTGTTTAAAAACATTAAACATAATTAAGCTGCCATAGATGGGAGGTTAAATAATTACAAATAAACCTGCCCTCTGGTAAACGTTTACATAGCTATTGAAAATTGCCATTTATAGTGAGTTTTCCCATTAAAGATGGTGATTTCCCATAGTTATGTAAACGTTTACCAGAGGGTAAATCTTCATGTTTCATGCATTTGCATGTTCAATCATGTTCAAACATGCCGACACGATGCCGATAAAAATGACATGCCGCGAGCACTCGTTCCAGGGTGAGAACTTACAATCTCTTTCCTTTTGGTCGCTACCTGAGGCCGAAACACCAGTGATCAATGGGAGATCTCCAGGGTCCAATACATGGAGGTACTGTACTATATTTGTGGGCATATTTTGTGGGGATATTCCCTGAAAAATAGGCCATCGAAGTGAGCTCACAACCCGGTTTGCTAATGTGGGTCATGACTAACGATATGAGTTCCCTCAATTTGCACTACAGTATACCCTCTGGTAATCTAACATATAGCCATGGAACATGTGAATGTTTAAGTCTACAAATGGATAATTTCCGTGGCTATGGGAAATTGCAGATTGCAACGGCAGCTTGAATGTGAACATCAGCTATCAATGGGAATTGATCCCTATTTTGATGCGATTTTATCGACTACAAATGCCTAGCCTAGCCGTGTAGTGGCGCGTGGGTTGAGCATCCAGGATCTCTCGGGGATGGTATGATGGGCATCACTTATGATGGCCTTTTTTTATCCGCAGAACCAGCGAAATTCCGCAATATGAGGGTGGCTTTACAACCAATGCTGGTTGGTGGTGCAATAACCACCTTGAAAAATATTAGTCAATGGGAAGGATTATCCCATATATTGTGGAAAATAAAAAATGTTCCAAACCACCAACCAGTATGAAATACATTGAAATACCATGTTTGGGGGTTTGGGGGATGAACCCCAAAAAAATCCAGCACTGTTGGTGGTTGTTTGCCAGGGTACCGTTTTTTGACCCACAACCCACAACCCACAAGCTTTTGTTTCAGTAACTCGGTTAACATGTTCAGAACAAATGGACAAAGACAACGCCAACAAATATCATCCCGCTGACCTCTTACTGGGCAAATCCGCAAACCCCCGTTATCAACACCTCCCACCATGGTGGAATGTAGAGGATTAACACAGTTTTTGTGACCAAAAAAGGCCATCTGTGATGAGATCATTTGGATGGTCAAAAGTGGATCCAAAGTTGATCCATACTTGGTGGCTCACTAGCCACTTACATCCACTTACGAATCCTAAGTGGCTTAGTTCATCCATGTTCATCCGGGTCTTGTTCGTGGGATGTTTGTAGGGGTAATCCACTAAAATAACTAGGGTATAACCTACTTACTAAGTGGGATGGGCCAAATACCCTCCGCATACCTTCCGCTCATCATTTCCATGGCTTTCTGAACAGCAAGTTGGATGATTTTCCCAGCGAATGAAATCTCCGTTTATAGTTGATTTTCCACTAAAAGCTCCATTTATGTGATTTTCATTGATTTTCACATTAAAAAAAAACATTCGCAGATCTCAGCTCCCTACATTTCTTGCTTAAACCCCAGTCCATCACACCCCAATTCCGCACCGCCCACCACTGAGGCTTCAGGCATTGCCCCAGGTTGCAGGGGACAAGTTCTTCCAAACTTCCCTGCCAGGACATGATGAAACTCAGCTGGAAATATCTGGAAGATGATTTCTGAATGGAAAATGGTGAGTGAAATAGTGACTTTGGGGTTCAATTGAGCAAATCCCCAATAGATTGGTATAACAGTATAACAGCCTGATAATCATCGACCAAGAGGGTGTTGAACACTGCAATTTGCTAAACTATTCAAGGGCGTATGAAGCAACAAAAAATGTTGATCACTCCTTTTTTTCTTGGCAAACAGGCCCCCTGTTTGAGCCGGGAAAAACACATCGGGATAGTGTGTTAGGAGGAAGTGTTTTAAAAGACAAACAGATGTTGCTTGAGCGATGCCATGTCAGTGGCCTCACTGTTTGCATGGAGCCTTGATGAGGAAGTAGCTATCAGATGGAGCCTTATATCATCTATATCTTATGTCCTCAAAGTCAGGAAACACTACAGTTTCGTGCCGTGCCACTTTGCCGGTTTGCTACGCAAATTTGTTTCAACATATACGAGCGCCGTGCTTAAGTCACATCATGCGGGAAAAGTCACATCATCCCCATGGCACGGCGGCGATACAGAAAGTCACATCAGGTAGTGGAAAGTCACATCAGGGAAGAAGAATCACCATGGCACAGCCTGTTTCATCTATAATTAGAGATTTAGTTACTCAGCCTCTATCAACATCTACACGGCATGACAATGACCCCAACCAGTGGCAAATTGCTACACCATACCACCACCGACAAACCATGGAGCTGCAACTTGCCATTTTCCAAGCCCATGTGCTGCGAATCTATGCGAATCTTTCCAGCATTCAGTCCTTTCGCAAACATGAAATATGCCAGCATCATTTTGGGCTTTGGCACAATGCAACATGGGCTTTCAAACTTACTCTGGCCACATGACAATGATTCCAAAACCTGAAGTAAGCCTGATCTCTTCATATTTTCCTTCCTCATGGCCATAGATTGTATCCGGTATCCAGGTATCCCGCCCTTGCGAAACCCCCAAAAAATTGGAGAATTTCGAACTAATTCTGGCTGATTTTCCCTTTGGCTGATCCCAAGATTCTCACAGCCGCAGGCACCTGACAAGGTATGCCACCAGCGGTGGGAGGAGTTCGTATACCACGATTCCTGCGACGCCACATGCTTTCCCCATGACCAAACCACGTGTCCAACATGTTATCCAAAAATTCATCCAAAGATTTGTATGTGTATACACATATTATGCTATTATATGCTATTATCATATATGTCAGCCGAATTTTGGGTTGCAGTTCTATTTCATGCCTTTTTGATGGCACACGGCCCTTTAAAGGCGAAGCATGGCTAATTGTCCCACTTCTGGCAGGATAGAAAATGCACAACAAAATCACTCAACAAAGACGGATAGTATTGAGAGAAGTTGAAACTTTACCCATGACGGATCCATGGTGCTGGTAGATAGTATATGCTAACATGACTGGGGTATATTGATGGGATCCATGGAGCACCATATATAGCAGCACCATGGATCCGTCATGGGTTATGAAACATGTTGAAACCAGATCGAATCATCTTTCGTTACCCATGACATATATGCCCATGGATGAGAAATTCCCTCCAAAGAATGTTGGTTACTTAAGGATTTTCCATCCACGATCCCCCCCGAAAGAAACAAGTGCTTGGTGGCGAACTTGCCACGGATCCTGTTTGTAGGTTAGTTCACCCTGGTTTTGTTAATGGGATTTCTGTAGGGCTAATCCACTTACCCTCTGGTAATTTAACATAGCTATTGAAAATTGCCATTTATAGTTGATTTACCCATAAAAATGGTGGTTTTCCATAGTTATGTTAGTTTACCAGAGGGTATACCGTTTTGAATCTAACCTACTTACGAAAAACGTGGGTCGTTCACCGCCAAGTTCTTTCGAAAAACCCATGGATTCTCCAGTATTCACCATCACTAACCACGATGTTCACCATTCTTAATCATCATTATCCATTAACCATCATCAACCATCCATCAACCATCCATTAACCATTCATTAACCATCCATTAATCACTACAGGGAAACGACAATGTCACGCCTAAGTCATGCCTAGCGTGTTTTTGAATGGCACTTACCAGTGTAAACGCTGTATCCAAGAAGTCATGCCTAAGTCATGCCTAAATGCTTTTCTGCATGGAACGCTGTCTTCAATAAAAGTGTAACCATGCATTTTATACATTAAAAAAACATAAAACACAATGGAACGCGATTGATGAAAATATTGATTTCTACTCTCTTATAATTCGAAGGTCTGCGCCAAGGTACTTTCTCGTTTGTGGTCTTGCTCAGGTCAAATGTCTGTCTCAAGGATCCCCGTTGAAACACGACGGACGAAGAAAGACGACGAAGAGAACAAAACGAGCAAAAGGGTTTCAAGGGTTCCTCTACGGGACCTCCGGGGGAAGAAATTCCAAGGGTTCCTCTCCGGGACCTCCGGGGAGAAAAAATAAAAATAAAAAATTAAAAAAATTAAGACGGGCACATACCATTGAGAAAAACACATAGCATGTTTTATGCATATTTGCAATGTTCGGTCGCAAGTGTTCTTCCCCGGGGTATGGGTTTGTCTCCGGGATTTATCTTATTTTTTATTTTTTTTGGCAGCCTTGAGCGCGAACCTTCACTGTGGGAAAACACTTGGCCTTGAGAAATCCGTCGAACATGGGAAAGTTTTCCAGGAATACGGTTGGGAAACCAGGACCTTTGAGGAGGGGAAAAAGAAAGAACCTTTCATACAGGGAGGAGGGTTGAGACAGGCACATACCATTGAGAAGGTAGAAAACCCTTCATCCAGACTGTTGAATAATGCCATTCTCGTGTGCAACCTGCATGTCAACGCTGGGATTCTGCAAAAATGTTTTTCTATTCTCTGGGTCACTTCGGCAAATTGTCAGGCAATTTCACAAATCGGGTTTTCCGATTGATCGCCCATGCTTCGTACCACTTGCGCCTGGCTTCCTTGGTTTTCAAGATCCCAGACTTGATCACTTCGCACTGCATCAAATGCGAAAGGGGCTTTGTCTTAGATGCTTTGCCACGCAGCTCTTTCAAGCTTATAGAAGCTTATAGAAGCTTGAAATTCAGAAACAGGATCATCTGGGACGAACATCCAAAATCATCAAATCACCAGCACAACGCCATCTTACCTATAACTAATCAACATACCCACAACCTGGAATTCTGCATGCTAATAGTGATAAGCTACGTGATCTCATAAGAAAACGGGTTACATATCCAAACTCCAGAGTTCCTATGCGTTCTTGCCAAAGGCACGACTTTTGCGAAACACACTTCCCCAAGGCACAACGAGTTTTTCTTAAAACAGGTACGACTTTGTCAGATGCCTGTATTAACCATAGATGATTAACCATATGGAACCATAGATCAATTAATATAAACCATCCATTAACCATTACTTTTACCATGGCAACCAGCCGCCTTTTTCCCTTTTGTGGCCCAGGTTTCTGGTCTGGGCCTATGCTTTAGGCCGCCGTTGCACAGGGCGGTACACCTGCTAAGCACCCGTGAGTTGGGCACCCGTGAGTTCAGGAGGAGAAAAGCCAGCGAAAACCCACCAAATTTGATGCTTTAAACCGAAGAATGATGGGAAAAGCCATGGGAAAACCAGCCAAATGATGGGTGTTGAAGTTTACCCTCTGGTTATTTAACATAGCTATGGAAAATCCATTATAAATGGAGGTTTAATGGGAAAATGAATGGAAGTTTAAATGTTTAAACATCATGTCCCCTATCTGATGGACATGATTTTTGCCTACATCAAAATCTGCGGTTTGGAGTATCTGAAATCCTGGCCAATCTCTCAAATTGAGGTCACTGGTGAGAAATCCAACAGGACAACTTGGATTTGCTTGAGGAAGCCCATACATATTAAAAATATTCGCTATAGATTCCGCATTTCTAGTGGATTTCCCATTGAAACATGCCAAGAATCATGTTCAGCAAATCCAAGACTATAGTCACTATAGCTACATATATATATAATTAATCCAGGTAACATTATATATATATATTATTATCCAGGTACTGTAATATATGTTCAGCTTCACTTTTATATATAAATTACGCATATATACCACTTATTTAGTTCGATCATTTTCCCGGTCAACCACGGTTGGGAACTTGTAACCGTGGCGAATCGTGGCGATTTGGATCCCCGACAAAAAAACGTGGCGAATCTGGGGCCCCCGTTTTCGAAATCGCAACAACAGATACCCTCTGGTTATTTAACATAGCCATGGAAAATGGCTCATTTATAGATGATTGTCCCATTAAAACCTCCATTTATTAGGGATTTTCCATGGCTATGTTAAATAACCAGAGGGTAACTCCAATAACTACAATGTACCCTCTGGTAAACTAACAGTTTGCGAACTGGAAAATCACATGTTTTTCATGGGAAAATCCACTATTTCTATGGCAATTTTCAATAGCTATGTTAGTTTACCAGAGGGTAACTCCAATAACTAACTGATGGAATGTTTTCTTCATCTATGGTGAAAATCATGGTTAATGATGAATAATGGACGGTGATTAAGGATCTGGTTGGTGGTTTGGAACATTTTTATTTTTCCATATATTGGGAATCATCATCCCAATTATTGACTTTCATATTTTTCAGGGGGGTTGGTATACCACCAACCAGCTACAATGTGGGGCCCCCGTTCGATAGCTAAGTTGGGGTTCACATAACTCCAATGTCACGAACTGGTTTATGATACATATAACGAACTAGTATTCATGGGGTGAATCTAAACCAACGTTCACATCACGTACACGGGGGCACCACGTAAGTGGCTTACATTGCTGGTTACCTGGTTTGGTCGGGATACCATCGGGATGTTTGTAGGTTTAATCCTCTGAAATAAGGGTTTTTTTATCCGACCGACTCAACAGATTCGGATTTGCAGTTCGCCAGGCTTTGCAGCAATTCTAAAAATCATCATGCATTCATCATCATTAACCACGATTATACCACGATTGTCACCATTTTTAATCATCAATTTTCCATCATTAATCATCATCAACCATCCATTAACCATCCATTAACCACGCATTATGATTAACACTAGATTTTCATCCATAGATGGTTAACATTAATGGATGATGATTGACAATTCTTAACCATCTTAAGTTCATGAAGAAAACATTCCATCAGTTCTCCAGGGGCCCCAGGCTCTGTCCATTGACCCCAGGTCGTCAACCTCGGGTCGCCGCCAGGTGCCCGGAGGCATTTTTTGATGTTCAAATTCCGTCTACAACGGTTGGTGGTTGACCTACCAGTAAAGAAAAATGATGGAGTTCGTCAGTTGGGATGATGATTCCCAATATATGGACAAATAAAATCCATGTTCCAAACCACCAACCAGATTCCATTTAATCCTGGTTGGTTTATAGGGGTTTTCCGTTCTTGGATTATTATAATCCCCAATATATAAAGGGTAGTACAATCCCCGAACTACTCATCAAGCAACGAGTTTTGAACACTGCTCAAACGGAGGAGAAGGGTGATTGAACTACTCAAAATGTGGATTGAGATGTGATTTATGATATCAATGGACTGAATTTCAGGGACATAAAAGTCACCGGAAGCAAGTTGTTTAACCAAACAAAATATAGGGTTTCCTGTAAATCTGCCCAATTCGACCAATTCGAATGGAAATTCTGTGAACCCCTGACTTCCAGACTTTCGAGAGGCTCACCATCATGGACTGCCGAAAGCCAACAAAAATTCATGGCTGACATGGATGGAGCTTTGGGCCCCATCCAAACATCGAAAAAAGCCATGGAAAAGCCATGGAAAACCGAGTTTTTGGGAACATGATCTACCTATATAATAGAGGGTTTTTTTCGCCCATGTTTTTCCAACGTTTTTTGGATTTTTTTGCTGCTGGGCCCTTTTTTGGTCCCGCACACGCAGTCTGTGACAGAGGAATCCTTCTTCCAATTGACGCAAGGTTCAATCTCCTGTCAACTGATCCCAGAAATAGATCTCTGGCCGTAGCCGGCCTGGTAAACTAACAGTTTGCGACATAGAAAATGGCCATAGAAATAGTGGATTTTCCCATTAAAAATTGTGATTTTCCATAGCAAACTGTTAGTTTACCAGAGGGTAACACCCTGTGGTGATCACAACCAGCCGTTTCTGAAGAAAAAATTCTGAAGCAACTACAGCTGGAGGCATACTTGTTATTCTACAATGTGGGGCCCCCTAGATAGCTAAGTCGGTTTATAAGTCCAATAACTATGGTTTATTAGACTTATAACTACAGTTAATGGGGTTTATAAACCAACTTATAACTGGGGGGTACCACATTGTACTTATTTATGCGAATCATACATGTAAATTTACATATTTACCAGTGAAATCCCATTGGCAGAGGCGCTTCTGACTGTAGATGCCATAGATGTAGAGGGGGATGGCCAAAACAAAGGTTTCATGGGGAAGATTTTGATCATGAGGCACTCTAGTAAGAAACTTGTGAAACGGTCAACTTGTTTCATTGGAAATTCGTTTCACTCTGGTAAAACCCAAGAAAATACACCTACATACTGTGGATGGTTGCGAAATCCTGCATCACAAAAAGGATGGTTGAAACCCCATAAATAATGGGAAGTTTACCACCTATCAACTGGTGCAGGATTTCTTCCATCCACCGTAACATGTGGGGATCACTTGTTACCAACCAGCAAAGTATGGTGATCTACCTCTTGCCTTGACCGAGATCATGTGATTGATCAACCCCTACGACGTTGTTTGATCTTGGGCGCTACCAGCCATAAGAGCCATTTACCATCTAATTTCTTACATAGCGAACTGGACAATTCCAATTAGAAGAGGTAAATCATCAACAAATGGGCCATGCTTTGAGTGGGTAAAATGCACCATTTCTCTTGGAGTAAATCATCACCGGGTGTTGCTTCAATTCCCCTGTAATCTCCTGGATTCATAAACCCCTAGTTGACTGCATATATCCATGAAATAAACCCCAGATAAGAAAGTCATACTATTCCTACAATGTGGTGCCCCCGTGTACGTGATGTGAACGTTGGTTTAGATGAACTAGCCATGAATACTAGTTCGTTATATGTATCATAAACCAGTTCGTGACATTGGAGTTATGTGAACCCCAACTTAGCTATCGAACGGGGGCCCCACATTGTAGCTGGTTGGTGGTATACCAACCCTTCTGAAAAATATGAAAGTCAATTGGGATGATGATTCCCAATATATGGAAAAATAAAAAATGTTCCAAACCGCCAACCAGATTCTTAATCACCATGCATCATTCATCATTAACCATGATTTTCACCATAGATGAAGAAAACATTCCATCAGTTAGTTATTGGAGTTACCCTCTAGTAAATTAACATAGACCCTGGCATTCATCGGGGTTGGAAGATTAGTTTCCATTAAAACTAGGTTATTTTCAGGGTCTATGTTAATTTACCATAGGGTAAATCACCATTAATCACCATTAAATCACCATTAATCACCATTGAATCTCATTAAAATCCATTAAATCACCATTAAATCACCATTAAATCACCATTGTAGTTATTGGAGTTGCAAGGTACCCCCGTCATAAGTCGGTCACATTGCTCCCGCAGCTCCCGCAGCTCCTCCAACGCCAAAGGCGGATCCGGGTAGCGCGTGCCGCAGGCCTTTCCGCCGTTCGACGCCTGGCCCCCAGGATGGAAAATCCATGAAAATCTCCGAAGGAAATGGAGGTTGTCATGGAAAATCGGCTGTAAATGGAATTTCGTGATCGGAAAAATCAACCATAAAATGGAGGTTGCAATCGGAATAATAAATGGAGGTTTTATTGGGAAAATCAGCTACTTATGTATATATATATACAAATCGAGATTTGGGATAATCAACTATAATGGTGGGCTGCAAAATTGTGAGCCATCTGGCATAATTGTGACATCACCTGCAAAAAAGTTGCCAAACATAATCAACAAACCGCAACTCCAAAAACTTAGTAAGTTATATCCCACACAAAAAGTTCGATGATTTTCCCAGCGAACTAAACCTCCATTTAGATCCATTTAGTTCGATGATTACCTATTAGACATGGTGATGTTTTCCATGGCAAACTGTTGGTTTATATCCTGTTACCATAGCGTATCCCCAAACTTGACCATACTTGGAAGTGCACTTCCGAAGCAGTTGTGCTCGCGGATACATATATCAATAGTCGTACAGGATGGGGCCCCCTTCAAATAGCGTTCAGTTGAGATAGAAGTGGCTGAATTCTATGGTTTATGGCAGATAGAACGAACTAGTATTCATGGGGTGAATCTAAACCAACATTCACATCACGGGGCACCATCCTGTAGTACTTCGTGGCTCATCCCACGAATCCTAAGTAGGTTAGGTCACCCTGGTTATTTCAGTGGATTAATCATGATTAATCCCACTTATCCCACGCACACAAAACCAGGGTAAACTAACCCACTTACAGTAAATTCGTGGGTAGTTCGCCACCAAGTACAAGGTGGTGCCCCATAGTTAGCTAAGTTGGTTTATAACTCCCATAACTATGGTTTATGGCAGATATAACTATAGTTAATGGGGTTTATAACCCAACTTATAACTGGGGGGCACCATCCTGTATGATCCCAAAGAAATCAACCAACAGTGCTTTCGAACAGTGCTCGAATGTCCGACATCCTCTCGGGGCCTCGGCCAAAATGCTGCGTGCACGCACGCGGTTGCTGCCAGGAGTATCCTTGCAAGGGGGGATCTAAGGCCTAAGGTCATTGAATCGGGATACTCAATGGGAATTTCATGGGGATATAAAAAAATGAATCCCCATAGTGGTTTAATGGGATGCAAACAATAGTGGTTTAATGAGATTTTATAGTGGTTTAATGGGATTTATAGTGATTTAATGGGATATTAATGGGATATACCCTCTGGTTATTTAACATAACCATGGTATAGATGGCCCATAGAAATAGATGATTTTCCCAGCGAACGAAACCTCCATTTATGGTTGGGATTTTCCATGGCTATGTTAGTCATAACCAGAGGGTAATTTATAGGATATGACGGGTTGCATTTTAGAAATTTACAAAATTGAAGGCGTTTATTGCATTTATAGATGAGATATTTAATGGATTTCATTTACGATGGGATATCATAGGATATACAATGGGTATACCTGGAATCCAACTTGGCAATGGACATCACCCATATAATCGATAGTTTTCCCAGCTATATCATCTATAAATGGTTTATTTTCCATTGGCATGTTTCATTATCAGAGGGTAATAGAGGCCAACAAGAACAACGGGCTTATGCTACCCTTCGTGCATATATTTGCTACGTCACCAAAAGAGTGAACTTATCCATTATTATTTGTTGGTCAAATCACCTAAATATATATGGGTGTGTCTGAAAATAGTGTACCCCTAAACCCAATGGTTTTGCTGATCATTGATCATTATCCCTATTAAATGGCTATAATTGGGAATATACCCTATTTTCAGACAAACCCATATATATATATATATATACGTATATATACATATACATATTCTGATGATGAAGTCTCGGTTTTATAACCAACTTCTGGGTCCATGGTTTGGTTGTCAATTGGTTAAAACAGAACCAAAAAAAATCGTCCTCCACTATAACATTGACATATGAGTATAATCATATGTTCATGTTCACAATAACATCTAATATAGCTACAATTGTGAAATATCCGGCTAGATCTATTCTATAAATCTATCATACCATTTGATAAATTAACACAATTGTGCAGAACCAAACCCACCATGCAAGTAGATCATTTCCGAATGAAAAATCTTTGTTTTCCACAATTTTTTGTATGTTTACCCCATGGTAATACTGTAATACTCCTCTGGGTGGTTGACCTACCCCTCTGAAAAATATGAGTTCGTCAGTTGGGATGATTCTTCCCAATAGATGGAAAGTCATAAAATCCATGTTCCAAACCACCAACCAGATTCCATTTAATCCTGGTTTATAGGGCTTCTCCGTTCTTGGATTATTATAATCCCCAAGTAGTATAAACCGGTAGATAGTATAATCCCCGAACTAAGCATCAAGCAAATTCCCATGGATTCCCATGATTCTAAAGATATTAACCCCTTTTTTCGATCCGGTTTTTAAAAACCTGAATTATATCCCAACTATATCCCATTTTTAGCCTCTGGTAAAGCAACAGTTTGCGAACAGGCGAACTGGACCATCTTCAATAGGTAAGTCATTTATACATGGGCCATTTTTAGTAGCTGTGTGACAAATTACCAGAGGGTATATCCCGATGGATAGCCCCAAGAAAGTTCCACCATCCTTGCTGCAACCTCCATCCCAGACCTTGCTGCAGTAACTCCATTCGTCCCATTCCGAGATGGCACAGTCCACTTCCTGGAAAGACAGTGATGAAACGAGGACTATTCAGATACAACAAATTCTGCTACGAACATCCTATATTTGTATGTACATCTTATTATATATATATATATTATTTGTCTGTTAATATACATATATATATATATACATGAATATTATATGTATATACATAATTATACATATATGCATATGAATATATACATAAATATTATATATAGCTCACCACCCTGCTTGGATTTGCTTTTTTTGACACCCTTAAACAAATACTGTACATATTTCCTACAGTGCCCTACAGATTCCACAAGTCGTGGATGTCTCTTTGATGGAAAAGCCAAAAAAAATCATTGACAAACCGCACATCCAAAACTTACAGTAATTAGTAAGTTATATCCAACACAAAAAGTTCCATGATTTTCCCAGCGAACTAAACCTCCGGTTTGGGTTTTTCCACATTGATTCCCCGTTTCCAGATAATTCCTCATGTAGGTTAATGATTTTCCACATCGATTCTCCCATTAAAATCTTCCATTTCTAGATGATTACCATTTCAAGTGGATGGTTTTGTTCGGGATTTTCCACATCTATGTTAGCTCATAGGTGGTATTTTCTAGATGATTCTCCTATTAAAAAAAAAAAAAACATTTATAGTGGGATTTCCCTGCGTCCTTAATGCACGAATCCTTTGGACAAACTTTCGTCTCCGTCTGAGCTCCTCGGCCTCGGCAGTGATGGAATGGTTCTATTTGAAACACTTTATAACACATAAACCTATCAATCCATATAAAGTTCGAGGACATTACCCAGTATGTCCCAATCAAATCCCAATCAAATCCCTATAAAATCCCAATCAAATCCCTCTAAAATCCCTCTAAAATCCCTATGTTCTTGTTAATTAAACCTCCATTTTGGATGGATGGGGCCCGTAAAGTCCCTCTAATTCCTGGATCCACGGGGTTGGGAGAACTGGGACACATGATCTGTTCATGAATTGGGGGTCCCAAATGTTGTGGTATCTGCACTGGGTAAATCTCTTTAAATCCCCAACTGGTAGGTAAAATCACTCCCCATGAAATCCCCACCAAGTCCCCAATGAATTGTCACTGCAGATGGGAATCCTCAGTACATTAGCATTTGTTCTACTATGTGGGGCCCCCGTTTTCCTAAGTTGGGGTTCACATAAGTCCAATGTCACGAACTGGTTGGTTTATTTTACGCTTAAATAACGAACGAGTATTTTTATGGCTAGTTCATCTAGACCAACGTTCACATCACGTTTGGGGGCACCACATCAAGTAGGAAATTTGAGAAATCGCCAGGTACTCGGAGGATCATCGCACAAAAGTGACTCGTTCATAAACATACGGTGATTGGATTCGTCCCCTTTTTTTGTGGATTATCCCGCATAGCAATGAGGGAACTAACTCCGTTTATGTTCACCAGTTACTAAGCAGTAATAATATGCTTAGCTCATTTACATATATATATAGGAATAACACATAAATAAACTGTACTAAAGCTATATGGGGGGTTCTTAAAATGAGGGATCCCAAAGTCACCATGGTTGTTTCAATACAAAATCATGGTCCGGTCTAATGACTTGGATGATCTGGGGTACCTCCATGACTTAGGAAACCTCCCTAAAACTGGGCGTTTTGCCGATGCCTATGAAGCATCCTTAGATTTCCACCAAGGGATAACCTATTTAGATATCTAACAAGATCCTCCATATCTAAGTCACTATATTAATCACTATATAGCCTATATATATATATGTATAATTATACATTTATATAGCTATACTAAGTCACACTATATCCAAGTCGCAATCAGCCAAGAGACAGGCTTGTCCTCCGCAACTACTTCTCTGGGCGATCACTCTGTCACGATTGCCTTACGCGTTGCGTATCGTTGCGTATCGCAAGACGTCGTTCAGCGGGAGGTTTCAATGGGAAAATCACATATGGTCTATCATATCCCATAGGATCCATGTATGGTATATATGCTAACATGACTGGGGTATATTGATGGGATCCATGTTACCATATATAGCAGCACCATGGATCCGTCATGGGTATGGCTATGGATCAAAACCCTGCTACAGTAAACCCCAAGTCATAGATGGTTTAGCTGGATGTAAGCCACTGCCACTCAAACTCAGTGGCTTTTATCGCTTATGACCACCCCCAGGGCCCCATGACGGATCCATGGTGCTGCTATTTGTTTGGTGTGCCATGGATCCCATCAATATACCCCCTTTATGTTAGCATTTTTCTACCAGCACCATGGATCCGTCATGGGATATGGCTAATATGTTTGGTGAAAATGTTGGCTGGGTCAATGTTGGTGAATCATATGGATTAATAAAAACTGTGCGAGATTCATACCCTCTGGTTATGACTCACATGGCCATGGAAAGATCCACCCATTTTTAATAGGTAAACCATCTATTTCTATGGGCCATCTATACCATGGCTATGTTAAATAACCAGAGGGTACTGGGTGAAAAAACATAAAGTGAATCATAGTGGGAAATCCACGAAATGGCTATATACCCTCTGGTAGACGTTTACAGTTTGCGAACTGGAACATCGCCATTTTGAATGGGTAAATCAACTATTTCGACTGGGCCGTTTTCAATAGTTATGTTAGTCATTACCAGAGGGTACTCAACTTGGAAAATCATCTGCGTTCAGAGGATTTTCCAGCCAAGTTTGATGACACGGGAGGCTATCTGTTTTCAAATATTTTGGACATGGAGTTTTTCGATGTAATGTTAGTGAAACAATAGCAAAGCATCCCCAAATCTACCACAAATGGGTGGTATACACCAAAATATGGGTGGTTTATGTGTGCTTTACTCACATTATTTGAGATACAAATCGTCATGTTTATTTTGTCAAAATAAGTCAAAATCACATTTAAGGGGATGGGTCACAACCTATTATGTATTGCTATTATATATTACCAGAAATTACCATATTTGGAGGAATAAACTGAATAAACATCCATAAACCAGAAACCTATTATATATTACATATGATTACCATATTTTGAAACTGAATCAACATCCATGTTTTCACTAGAAACCAGAAACCTATGATATATATTTATATATTACATATGACTGGGGGAATCAACATCATATATCTGGGTAATGTTTCACTAATCTGAATTAAGGCCATTTGGGGATGATTCTTCTTCTCAACCATGATTCCAGGTTTTCGTTTTAGAACAGGGTTCGGTCGTGATGAAATTTACCCAGATTATATACAGTATTCTTACCATCGGGGTCCATAAACGTCCATAAACATCCATGTTAATGTTCACCAGCTATGACTGCCATGGTTCCCCTCCCCATTTTCGGTGCCCTGACACAACTGGGTACATGACCTCGGCACAACGCTCCACCGTGCAGCTCCAAGGATTGGATTTTGGGGGGGAGAAATTCTCTGATTTGGAGGCTGCAAGAGCACTGAAAGCCTAGTTTTTGGAGTAGTTTGGATGATTTATGAGAAACCACATCCCAAATATGCTTGAAACATGTTGAGCATAAGTAATAAGAAGTATTTAAAACTACCGTCGTGCCTTACATCTGATACAACGCGTCCCATGCTTCTCGAGCATGAACCAAGAATTCAACCATCAAGAGCAGCATGAGATCACACGTACGTCGGGAACTTAAATGTCTATCCGAGTGTGTATATTATACGATACATAACTCTGGGTATGCCCGAACTTACAAATCCAATAAGCCATGCTTATGTATGCAATTGTTTTTCTAAATACATGTTATACAAAAGGATTTGCTTGTTCGGAAGCCCCGAAAAGGATGAAAATTCGACTAATATTCCCAACATCGATTCCCCACAAAACCGGTGGATTTCCCAGTGGGAAAGTAAAACTCCATTTAGTTCGATGATTACCTATTAGACATGGTGATGTTTTCCATGGCAAACTGGTGATGTTTATATCCTGCTACCAGGTTGTGAAGCGAACTGCACACGAATCCTAAGTAGGTTAGTTCACCCTGGTTATTTCAGTGGATTAATCCTACTTATCCAACTAAGAAAACCAGGGTGAACTAACCCACTTAGGATTCGTGGGTAGTTCGCCACCAAGTATATCCAACGAATCAACCAATAGTGGTTTCGAACTTAGACTTAAAATACATACCATGGTTATATGGGGATGGGTCAAAACCCTGGTACCTAGTGAACCCCAAAATAGCTGGTAAATGGATGTTCATCCCACTAAAAATGTATCTATAGGTATTGACCCATACCCATATGGTTTTATCAAAAATTATCATAATTTAAAATACCATGATTATAGCCATGGTTAAGTAATCGCCATGGCCTGCAGCCCCAAGGACCCCAAGGCAGTCCAAGTAGCGGCTCAGACCATTGGTTCCAGGCCCCGAAGAGACAGTCTCTGGGATAGCAGTCTTCCTCAGCACCAAAACCATGACGGAATCATGGAATAAAATCACCTATGGTTAATAGTGATTAATTATGGTTAACAATGGTGAATGATGGTTAATGATGGTTGATATGGTTACAAATGGTTAATATGGTCAATCATCTATAGTTCATAGTGGTTAATGATGGTGAATAATGAATAATAACCTACTCAGTAACTTAGGATTCGTGGGTAGTTCGCCACTTAGTAGGAATCATGGTTTATAAAATCATATCAAATCACTATGACAAATTGAGATTTCATGGTGCTTTTTCAGCATGAAACATATTGAACAACCGGGTGCTTGGAGCCCTGTGAGAGTTAACCCAAATCATGGAGGTGTTTTCAAGCCGCTCCTTGCAGCAGATCCCGAGGATCATGAAACACCAAAAGGGGTTTTGGCCTCACTATCCCTTTGCATTCCTGGATTATACATGATTATACAATCTGGTTGGTGGTTGACCTACCCCTCTGAAAAATATGAGTTCGTCAGTTGGGATGATTATTCCCAATATATGGAAAAATAAAAAATGTTCCAAACCACCAACCAGATTATACAATATGTTTTCTCACAATCGCCTGTGAAATCATTAGTTAAGCTAGTTTTATAAATCGTATTGTTATTACAACAATGTATGAGTTTTTTTATGTAAAGCAGCTGTTTTCTTGGCCATTAATACGCCATAGTTCCGAGGGTATTGCCAGTGAAAAACTGCCAAGATCACCAGTTGCGGGCGGCTTTCGGCCCCCCTAAGGCCCCCCTGGGGCCCCCCTGGGGCACCCTGGCATCGCAAGCACCAGTGTCGCACCTGGAGAATCACGATTTTTGATCGGATCATCAACCAAAATGGATCATGTGGAAACACGGCCGCTCTTAAGAGGTTTCCTGGAGGGTTCACGGTGATCTTCTCTTCTCCCCAAAAAAAAAACCTGACAATCACAATCATCATCTTGTTTTCTGATAAAAAGTTGTGTCTTAAAATGTGTTATTCTGAAATTTATTGATCTACATCACCATCACGGTGATTCTTAGATCTGGATCACCAGCCTCAAAGATCCAAGCGGCCATTAAAATGGCCACAAAATGGGATGATATGGGATGATATGGGATGATGTTGCCGACCAAATATCAGTGAAACTGTGCTGTCTGCTTTTGATGGTCAAACTGGCTGTCTGGAGTTGTTGTCAATCTATCAGATCTATCAGTTTTTACGACCGCGATTTTGACAATTGTTGACCCATATCCCTATAGTCTTTCCCAGTGTCTTGTCTGTTTTTAAACTGGTTTGTCAAGATATTGTGTTTGTTGGTTCTTTCTGGGTTATTCAGATATCCAGATATCACAACACACTTAAAAAAGAAAGTCCATCATTTTATATTTATATAATTTATATACATCTACTTGTGGAATATCTATGGGATATGGGATATCATCCCAAACATTGGACCCAACATGGCGAGAAGGGTTACCCTTTGCCTCGACTCACAACTGGTCGCTTCATTGCTAATCTTATAAATAAGCTAGGACCTAGTTTTTTTGCTCTCCTATTCATAAGCATTATCATTAACCACTATATCACTCTATATATCACTATATATCACTATATCTCACCATATATCACTCTATATCACTCTATATATATATCACTCTATATATATATCACTCTATATATATCACGATATATCCTATTAATTCATGAGCCGTTTTCAAAGTAGCCATTGACACGTTACCGCGTTGCTGCCAGGACGATCCTGGGATCTCCTGGGCCCTTGGACTCCACCGTCTTGGATTGTTCGCCGGAGCAGACCATGCTGCTGCTGCCAGCCTCGAAACGGTGAAACGTTCGGGCCACGGGCCATGGAAAAACGGATGGGAAACATGGCGAAAAACGGAGGAAACCATTGGGAAACCACGGGGGTTTTAGATGGTGAAAAATGATGGTCGAATCAAGAAAGCTTGAGGTTTTAGATGTGATATCTTTTGATGAAAAGGTTGGTGAACAGCTCACGTTTGGGTTTATGGTAGATATAACGAACTCGTACTCATGAGGTTTACAAATCAACTTATAGCTCGGGGGCACCTTGCAAAAGGAATATATATATATATACACATTCTTGTTTAACTGTTTTTGCTGACAAAATGGAATGATATCCAGGAAAACATTGGAACACCATAGGGGATATAATATATATATATATAGTGATTTTATTGCAATAATAGTGGGAATATAGTTGATGAATGTTATTGGGAAACCAATAATCATGGATATAAACCGGATTTTATGGGTTTTAACCGACCAAAAGGGGGGTTGAACGAATAAATCAACATAGTAATACTTGGTGGCTCACTACCCACGAATCCTGGTTGTAGGTTAGTTCACCCTAGTTTAACAAGTTGGACAAGTAAGGTTGATCCAATCATAGCTAGGTAACTATAACCTAGGAAACCGATTCGTGGCTAGTTCGCCACCAAGTAACAATTCGGAAAAAACATCATTATCCATGATTCACGATCATGAAAACCACTATGAAAACCATAGATGATTAACCATATATATATATTATATATATATGTACACACTATAATAGTATGATGAGCTCATGTATGATGCAAGCGCCCTGTCCTTTTTTCGATGGGATCAAGTGATATTAATGGGGTTTCCATAAGTAAAGGTACCTCAATAGCTGGATGGTTTATTTCATGGAAAAACCGTTTTTAAAATATGGATGATTTGGAGTATTCATTCATAGTAAGGAGATATGCATTTCAGGGTTGGGAAATAGGTTCATATATAACCATTCTATTCGATGTATGTTTTACCAAACAAATGAGGTATAATACCAAAAACAATAGGGCTATAAGGGGATATCATGGAATATCAAAGAAACTGTACGCTACTTGGGTTTGTGTCCAAATATAGGCCATAATCCAAAATGGCACGTTTAATGGGAAAACATTGTTCTATATGAGTTTAATTGGAAAGAATGTGTTCTATAATTAGTTTAATTGGAAACATTACGGTTCCATGATGAGTTTAATGGGAAAAGTCAAGTTCATAACATGTCTAAGGTATCGAAATTTGGAGGTACCATATTTTGATCGAAAAAGGAAAACCACCAACTATACTTTTTCGATCTTTTTCGCATACCTTTCAAAGATGAGCCCCCTTTTTGCAACCAGGCCAGTCTCATGCCATGGCTGATTTTCGCTGATGCTGAGTCTGAGGCAAACAGATAGTTCCCCCCAAGGGTCTCGTTCCAATCCTCGGTCGGAGCAACTCCCATGGTTCCCAGATTCCGATGTCGCTCATCCAGCTCTGAACCAATCCTGAAGCAATTCCCCTGCAGATTGAAAAACCCAATGTTCCAATGTTCAAAAATGGACCTGAGTTTTCTCAGGTCCCTGATTTTTTGTTTGCTAAGCTACTAAGCTGGTTTATAAGTCCAAGAACTCACAACTGGGTTGGCTTATGGTAGATACATCGAACTGGAGCTTCTATGTAAATCCAACAGGGGAGCACTGTCAGCACCTGAGGCTGGGGCATCATCGCTGGGCACCACATTGGTGAATTCGAGCCTGGACCATGACTTCGTATGACTTCGTAGTGAAACCAAAGGGGACCGACTGGTGACTGGGGATCCCTAAAATGACTTAGGAAAGCCCCAATTTAGGGATGTGAAATGGAAGTTGTAACTTATATAACAATTCGCATAAGTGAATGGGAATGGGATGCTTCCCTTTTTTGCGCACGTCCATGCTCAACTTCGATGGGCTTGCGATACTTGGTTTCCGATGACTTTCAGCTGTCAAAATGAATTAAAATGAGCAATGTTCAAAAGCCCTGCTGGCTGATTATTATTAGGGAATTGTGCTAGGGAATTGTACAATTATCACAATCCATGAATTGGGAAATCCGTTCTTAACCAACCAGGATATACAAGGTGGTGCCCGCGCAGTGGTGTTTGTTGGTTACAGATGGAGCGGTGCCCATGCAAAAAGCCGAAGTTGTGTCATCTCATTACACTGATTGCTTAGCAAGATCTAGCAATCCAAGACATTAAAAAAATCTCATTCTGATAGATCGCAATGATCTCTCGGCACTTGGTAAAGAGTTCGTAAATACTTGGCAACTTACTAGCACAAGACTTCGCAGAGAGGTCAGTGAAGCGTCAGCAACTTTTCGGTATCAGACAGCATCTGGGGTTTCTCTCGGTCGATAGGGTCATCCGAAATCCAGTGGTTTTCCCTCTGGTAAACGTTTACATAACTGGTTGGTGGTGCAATAACCATCTTGAAAAATATGAAAGTCAATGGGAAGGATGACATCCCATATATGAAATGGAAAAATAAAATTCATGTTTGAAACCACCACCCAGATAACGAACTGGAACATCACCATTTCCCATAGGATCCATGGTGCTGGTAAATATGGTGCAGCGTTGGCCAGCCCCCCCACCCGCCGCCAACCCTGGGTAAGGGAGACGAGAATAGATATGCTCCA
>Ga0126342_10004132_pt1 | contig 24540 bp, 21 predicted proteins | sample Cyp1metagenome_FD_92528 | JGI IMG/M metagenome (GOLD analysis project Ga0126342, IMG submission 92528) | Coral microbial communities from Lord Howe Island, Old Settlement Bay, Australia - Cyphastrea 1 metagenome | ecosystem: Host-associated > Invertebrates > Cnidaria > Coral ...
ATCAAGATAAACATATCTACTAGGATGCACACCGGGAAAAATGCATTGGAGTGAGTGCTGAGCACGCGAGTGCTGGCACGCGAGTGCTGAGTGCCAGCACGCGAGTGACGAAACAGCTAAGATCATGTAGAATATCTATTTCTCCGAGTCATTTAACCAAAAATCCAGAGGTCCAGCAAAAAAGGTGTCGCATGTCGCAAAAACCACATATATATATATTGTATATAACCATAGTATACCCCACTCAGTTGTAGATGAGGTCTGCCCTGTTATACAACTGGAATGCACATTGAAGTGATATGCTGATTGCTATTCGAATCCAACAGGCATTATAATCCTCATGAATGACGATTAATAAATACATTGATATGGTACAAACAACTTGGCTATGAGCCATATACCCACCACAGAACCACTAAAATCCATTTATATATATAACTGCAATTGGAGTATACACCAACTGCAGTCTTTATAATCAATATATACAAATATACTAACGCGATAACCAGCAAGAAATTAACAAGTATCTTGAACCAATAATACCATCCGGTACATCCGGTACTGAAAGATGGCAATGGAGAATTCATCATTTCTGGATGTCTTTCCTATTAAAAAAACTCCATTTCTAGAGTCTAGGTTATTTTTTCAACTGGCCACATTGCCACATGTTAGATGATCAGGGGGTAAACACAAGTGAGAAGGTCACCTATAGATTTTTGATGATTTCCTATACTATTCCATTATATTACCCAGTTATATAATAACCATTAGTCATACTATATCTCTGTATAAAACTATATAGTTGTAATCATATATACCAACTCTTGTCTTTATAATTCCATTTTTCTACTACCCATCTATAACTAACTACCCTCTGGTAAACTAACATAACTATGGAAAATCACCATTTTCAATAGGTAAACCATCTATAAATGGGCCATTTTCCATGGCTATGTTAAATAACCAGAGGGTACATACTAACCCCCATCTCCTCATCGCCACGTCGATCCGAGCCCGTCGAATCCAAGGCGCCAGCAGCTCGAAGTGCGCCTTGTGCACCGGATTTCGGTTCTGGAAGGCCACCACCTGTTTGCCCTTCGGCAGCGAGGCGCGCACCTGGAGAAAACGTCGTTAAATGATCTTATTATGGGTACCTGGCGATGTAGATCAATAGTATATGTTTGTAGCATTTCTATAGTATAGAATATATGTCTTAATATATATATATATACTGGTTGGTGGTTTCAACCAACCCCTCTGAAAAATGATGGAGTTCGTCAATGGGAAGGATGAAAACCCATATATTATGGCAAATAAAATTAATGTTCCAAAGCACCAACCAGTATATATATATATATAATCTATGTATAGTATGTATGGCATATGATGGAGATGAATGAGTTGGTTGGTATGTAAATCAAATTAAACATATGGTGGCAGGTGAGACATGAAACTGATAAATGGATGGAAGATAAAAAGTGTATTTGTAATGTTTAAATTGACTTGGCATGTACAAGTGGTAAAGTTTAGATATGAGTACCCTGGTTTCCTCAACTTATCTCCTTCAGGTGGTTAGTATAATATCCCTTTTTTGTAGCAAAAAAATTGACGTACTGAACAAAATAAATGGGTAAACACATGTTGTGGAAGCCTTCAAACACACATAGAAACTGTACAGTACACACTATTTATTGTAAATTGTATGTAGTATTCTATGTGGAATTGGCAATGATTGAGCTCTCTTAATATCAAGAATCTGATCTTGCATTTTCCTGCACTTCTTAAAAGCTAAGCTGATGGGAAGATCTGTCCTGCTGGCTAGGTTGCTGTCCTTAGTGCAATTGGTACCACACCACTACAATGCTCTCTATTTTTCTGTGTATTCTTTTTAAGCACTCAGCTGCATAAAATCGTCATTGTATGAGCCGTTTGAAGGTGGCGGCTAGGTAGCAGAAAGGAATTGTGCAATGCTATCACAACTCTGTGGGATGCTGACTTTGGCTACATGAATTACGGACGAGTCCGTGTAGCTAATCTGTTCCATCTTGAGTTGAGCCAGGAGCTGATTGTCAGCGTAGCTCATAAATTCTTCGCCGAAACTGAAGTTGCACGGAGTTTGCAAGTTCAAGCCGTTCACGTGGAGTATGTACTCTCGAAACATGTCATTTGAGAGCTGTAGTGTGTCAAGCGTGGCCGTGTACGCTGCCCATGTTTCAGCATCCTGCATTCTCATCTGGAGGATGATGATAGCAACATGCTGGCCTACGACACTATTGGCGGGGCGCTGCTCGCTGGGTACCGCTGCTAACTCACCTCCAATAACATCCAGATGCTTCATTTCTTAGGTAGGTCCGAGATATAGCTACATGGATGTCAATTTGCGTCGAGCAAATTCCTATCCATCTATTTACTCTTCACCCAAATGAATAACAACCCCACATGAAACCATGGATTAGGACGGGATGAAATCATGTATATATATATATATTATATATACACGGACCATACTTAATAGTGTTTGTTAATTAAACAATGGGGCATGGAACTAGTGATACTGGTTTACCAACTCCATCGCCTAAGATCTAAGTACCCAACTTCCCAACCCCAAAACAAATATGGTAAACCCCTTATTTATTATGTAATAATCCATCTAAGTACTGCAATATCATTCAATATCAACATATCAAAATTAATAAAAATATCCAGTTACGAACTGGTTCACCAACTCTAAGTACTTAAATATGTTTTTTTTTTCCAATATATATATATATATTATACTATATTATAATCCATCTAAGTACTTCAATATCAACATCTCAAAATCAATAAAATATCCATTTACGAACTGGTTCACCAACTCTAAGTACTTATAAATACGTGTTTGTTTTTTCGAACATATTATACTATATTATAATCCATCTAAGTACTTCAACATTCATACTTGAATATGATACACCCTAAAAATCCATATCTGGTTGGTGGTATACCTATCCCTCTGAAAAATATGAAAGTCAGTTGGGATTATTCTTCCCAATATATGGAAAAATCATCCAAATGTTTGAAACCACCAACCATGGGTGTCTTTCATGCACAGGAAAGGATCGACTGGATTTTGAAAGAGTCACCCAAATTTGACATGGCACAACAGGTGAAATGAGTCTTTTTTGACTCATACTCATACCCACATCTTCAAAGTAAAACGCGCTGAAGCACCAACAAACATCTCCACTCGAGCATTTTCTGGAAACTGGAAGACCCCTTCTGGAAATCCTTCTGGCTGCCTAGTACCACCAACCTTATCTCATTAACCATTATTAACCACCATTATCCACCATTATTAACCATTATTAACCATTAAAATCAGCCCAATTTTCCTGATTGTCCCATTATCATACGATATCTCATTAACCATTATTAACCACTATATCACTATCATATCCATTAAAAAAGGCCATATCTCATTCAGCACTAGATGATCATTGTTCACCAATGGTATATTAATCCATATTAAACCATATAAATCCCTATAATTATCCCATTAGTATCCATATACAACCATATTAATCCCATATAAAACCATATAAAACCAAGAACTAAAACCATAGTAAATCTATAAAAACCATTATTAACCACTATTAACCACCATTCTCCAACCACCATTATCCCTATAATTATCCCATGGTTAACCATTTTCTGTTAATAGTTGTTAATAATAATAATATGTAAATATTAACCACTATTAACCAGATATTAACCTATAATCACCACTATTAACCTATAATCACCTATGTAATTCCATTAACCCACTATTAACCAGATATGTTCTGTTTTTCGAATTGAGGTTCACCACATCACCGCCATCCGGAAAACCTGCGCCGGGGTGTTGAAGCCCTTGCCCCACACCGCGTCGAAGCCCGTCGTCAGGCCATGCAGTTTGCCTGGAAAAAAATGGGGATGTCATGGAAATCATAGGAAAACCATGGGAAAGTGGAGGTTAATGGGTAAAACCATAGGAAAACCATAGGAAAATGGAGGTTTACCTTCTGGTTATTTAACATAGCCATGGAAAATGGCCTTTTTTAATGGATAATGGTGGATAATGATGGTTAATAGTGGGAAAATAGTGGGATAATAGTGGGATAATAGTGGGATAAGATATGAGTAGCGGATATCTATTACCCTCTGGTTATGACTAACAGTGTGCCATGGAAAATCACCGTGTTTAATATGATATCATGGGATAATAGTGGGATAGTAGATGGGATAATGGAAAATTTCCATGGTGATATATCCAGGTATAATGGGATAACAAAAAGTGGTGATAATGGAAATCTCATCGTGGTGAAATTTCCCGGAAATATTTGGAGAAATAATGGAAACACATGACCATTTTTTGTGGTTTAACATGGGATAAAAATGGGATATTTAAAAGAGATATTGGATATGGATGGGGATATGATGGGGATGTAATGGAAATATCATGGTGATACAGTGAGATACAATCCATAGCTATCAACTATGTGTGTTTAACTCCAATGATGACGGTGGCAAACTGACCACTCATGGTGACTTACATCCGTTTATCATTGAGAAACATACATTTCAATGGCCATTCCAGGAACCTAAATTGGAGGTACCTACCATACATAAGGCCTTTTTTTAAGGCCTATGTACCCACAAAACATTGTCTTATATGGTACGTTTACCTACCTCCATCTGTTGGATCCGGGAGATCTCCCATTGAACATTCTCATCCGGTGATTCTTCATTTTCACCAACCACAAAAGAATGCCATTGAGGGACCATCCACTGGAGCTACTGTAGCCCTTAGCCATGGAGCTGCCTCCATTATTTAACCCATAGGAAAATGGAGGTTTATAGCTGGGAAAACCATAGGAAAACCATAGGAAAATGGAGGTTATACCATTTGGTTATTTAACTAACAGTTAGCGAACTGGAAAGATCCACCATTTTATAGCTAGGTAAACCATCTATTTCTATGGGCCATTTTCTGTGGCCATGTTAAATAACCAGAGGGTCATTTTCCTTGAAAATTAGCCCTTACATAGACCATATATATGGTAGGTACCTCCAATTGTTCTCGGTTCCATCATGATTTTCGCCGCTGTTGATTGTCATCACTAATAGTACGAGAAATAACAAGCTGCCGTCCTATTTTCAGGATGGGAAAAAAATCAAATTTGAATAAATTGGATGTACCTACCATATATATATATATATATGTATATATATATATATATATATATACATGGTCCATGCAATTAAGACCTCAAAAAAAAGTCCTTCTATGTTGCAGCACTTCCAGTTTAGGGTCTTGACATTCCCACTGAGGTTACCTTCAGCAGCTGTTGCCCGAGCGAGTACTACCCGAAGGACTGTACGCAAAAATCATGTGATATTTCCATATATACATGAGTGATCATTTAATGTCATAAACATATCTCTCTCAAAATTTATACACTATTTGACATTAATGTCTATCAAATTTTCTTAAAAACTATTCATGTGGAGTAAACAAAAAACATATATACACATTACTTGTTCCACAATCCTGCATGAAACATATGAAATCCACCACCATCCTACTATCATCCACCATAAAGTGTCCATTGGCATTGAATTTTCTGCTGCTGACATAGCCACCTTGGATTGTTTATAGCCACGATAATTTGTTGATAAAAACACAATGTCACCATAAGGTCCCAAAAACCAAGGAGGTATTATATATATTTTTTTGTACACACACATACCATTGCATGTATACACCAATATAGCTATGGATTGAGATGCATATGTGTCATCATGCATGTGAAAAATGCATACCCTGAGGAATTTCACAGTTTGCGTTGGAAACCATGGCCCATTCAGTTTGATAATCTAACTACAAACAAGCTGATGGTTGTCCATAGCAAGCAGTTAATTTACCAGGCATTATGTATATGCACATTACAGGGATGAATGGATGGATGGATAGATAGATAGGTCGATAAGTAGATCGATCTACATATAATTCATATATATATATATATATATGTGTCTGTCATTATGTATGCACATCATTATATATATAATATCATATGTCATTGTATAGCGGCAATGTGCATATTATTTTGTATTTATCAAAACATATAACATCACAATTCAATGGGAATTCCAGGATCCTAAAATGGAGGTACTGTACCATATAAGGCCATATTTTTTGGGGATATTCCCTTACATAGGCCTTACATAGGCCTTATATATGGTAGGTACCTCCAATAGTCTCCAATTTAGGTTCCTGAAATGGCCATTGAACAATGGCTGCTTATATATATATATATGTATATGTAAATATATATATATGTATATCTATATATAAATATTCAATTTCACATATTATTATGAATCCATTACAATTTCAATATCGGATATCCAAACAAATCTATGGTCGTTCTTTTATCCATATGAATCTATCCATGTCATTATTGGATCCCATCATTCGACATATGTCCCGAGATTCGACATATGCGACATCCAAACAAAAAACAACAAAGACATCCATCCAAAAACCATGTTTTTTTCCATCTCTGCCATTTAAACATCCAAAAAACCAGGCTTTTGTCTTTATCTCATCCAAACACAGCCATTTAAACATCCATCCAAAAAATCCAAAAACCAGGATAAACCGGGAGGTTAATTTAATTTAATTACCAAGGGTATTACTACATTTTAATCCAAAAACATCAACAAAAACCGGGTAGTAATATCTCTCCATCCACGTTTCGCAACCGCTCCGGGGTGCGACGTGTCGCGTTTCGCGTTTCGGCGCCTCCCAGGTAGAACTTCCCCAGCTCCGAGAAGAGCTCCGCCACCGAGGGATGCTCCGTGGAGGTGGTGCCATAACTCGCCTCGCCCCGACGAAGCGACGACGTTTTGGGAGCCCCCGTTTTCATTGGATATAGTGAAAAAATATACATATGTATATATATATAGTGTATATATATGTATATATATAGATAACCATGATTATGTGTATATAAGGTGGTGAGTTATTTTAAACATGTATATATATATATATACATAGATTTAACCATGATTATAGATAGATATAGTGAAAATAAGATTAAACAATGGTGATGTTATTCTATTAGCGGTTGGTTATCCATTGTTCAATGGCCATTTCAGGAACCGATTGATTGGAGGTACCTACCATATATAAGGCCTATTTTTCAGGCCTATGTCCACTTACAACTGGGGATATAATAGAACTCACTTACTAAGTATTACCATTATTATAGATAGATATGGTGAAAATAACATGGTGACATTATGTATCTGATATTATGGACATATGGTTTAATGGTGATGTCATCTAGACCAACTGTCCTGGTGAAATTAGATTAGATACATAATATCACCATTATGCCTTCATGATTCATAGTATGACAGTGTTGATTAATACCAATGGAACAATTTCATGTCCCAAATTGGTAAAAATATGGGCCGGTGACTGGTTAATCCCATCTATCATCACCTGTTGTCAACGGATTTTCTGAAGAACCCCCCTGATTTTTTCCTCAAGCAAGCAATGGGAATTTTTGGGACATCTATGGCTGGAGGTTTTCTTTGGTTTTAGATGGATATTGATGTGGATAGTTATAAGATACTTACCCTCTGGTGAACTAACATAGCTATTGAAATCTGAAAATGGCCATTAATAGTTGATTTCCCCATGAAAAATGGTGATTTTCCATAGCAAACTGTTAGTTTACCAGAGGGTATATGATATTTGAGAGTTTGAGTGTAGATTATAGCATCAACACCATTTGATTTGTCCAGTGAAACTTGGGATTTCAATGATAAACATGTGGCTGTTACTGAGTGAGATTGATTATAAACGGATTTCCACAAACAAAAAATAGTTATGAAACCAACCATACCTCGGTTATTATTAAACCGGACCAAAACCACGGATAAATGGTTAAATGGGTTTCAATGTGATACTGAATGGTTTAGATAGATTTCACAAGTATACATGTGTTTGAGTGGGATGATACTGGGTGGGAAGAATTGCATTCACGTGATAGTGACGATCCCATTCATCTGATTTTGTGTTGGAAGACTTGCCACCATTTATGTCCAAATCCCCGTTTCATGAGAGCTTCCCGGAACAAACAAGACCTGAATAGTATCGGCATGATTTATGGATCAAAGTATGATATTGTCCCCTTAGTGGATATGGATGTATAATCCCAGCCAACCGTTTCAGCCACCCTTCACCACAAACCATGGGGTTTGGTAATGGTTTGCTCTTCCAGACCTTTAGCGGCAAGTGGGTATCCAAATTATATACTAATCATGATCCGATATGAATCCAACTATGTATATCATATATATATATATATCAGTATTTAAATCACCATATGATCAATGGTAATGATTTTCATGATAATCTTAGAATGGTAAATGTATATCATTGTAATAGGTATTAGGGCTAGTATTCATCATAATAGGCAAATCATTAAATGGTTAGTCATATTGATTGATCATCAATGGTGATCAATATTACTAATGATTGGTATGATGAATGATTATCACCATTGATTATTGGATGTAATAATTGATTGTTGATTGCCATCACATGATATTAATCTCCAATGATTACCATTGATTGTAATATTAATATCAGCCATTTTTGGAATATCAACATGTTGATTGTACCAAAAATGATGATCATTGGATATCAACATTTTGATTGTTTGGAATAGCCATTCTTGTGGTCTTAATCTCCAATGATGATCATGGTAATATTAATTTGATGAATGATTATTACCCTCTGGTAAATTAACATAGCTATGGAAAATCACCATTGTTTATGGGAAAATCCACTATAAATGGTCATTTTCAATAGCAAGTTAAATTACCAGAGGGTACCATGATCATCATTGGAGATTCTCCAACTCTTTCGTGCCTTGGCTTCCTTCACCTTGTCCGGTTTGAAGACCTCCTCAGCCTCCAGGACCTGAAACCAACGAAACCGGTTGGACACCAAAACTTGGAGGAACCGGTTGAAATGAACCAAAAAAGGTGCTGAACACATGGCTTTAATGATAATGTGGTTTTATATGGTTTTTATATGGTTTTAAAAGTATTTTATACGGTTTGATATAGGTGTTATATCAGTTTTAGCTTGTTGTATTTTTCACATGTCTGGATTGGATTCATACTGTTTTATATAAGTTGGTTATCTTTTGTTTTGTTTTGTACCAGTGTTCTACTGTTTTATATGGTTTATGTGGTTTTATATGGTTTATACATGTTTATCATGTTTATATGGTTTGACAGTGGTTAACAAGGGTGGATTTATGATCGAATTTCACCAACAATTAATGAATACTAATGGGCAATAAATGGTGGCTTGTATGATGTTAGTGAGAAATTTATGGACAGAATGAGGGGCATCAGAAAACCAACCATCCTTATGTTTTTTTGTTTGAATAAACGGTGTTGATTAGTGATTGTTTGCAATGCTATATGTAGTGGTTTTCTATGCTACATGATGGAGCTTCACCAACAAACACAGATGAACATGATGAATTCAAGCAGGTCTTAATGGAAAAAAAACACATGAAACATGGTGATTGATATAGGTTTGTCTGAACATAGGTCAATGGGCATATCCCCTTACATAGCCCTTATATAGGCCTTATATATGGTAGGTACCTCCAATTTAGGTTCCTGAAATGGCCATTGATATAGGTTTGTCTGAACATAGGGTATGTCCCAAATCTTTCGTCTGAGTATATTTGTTCCAACTAAACTGGCCGGATCTGGCCGGCAAGGCCTACGCCCTACCTAAGTTTCGATGTGACTGTCAATCCAATCACCCATGGCTTTTCGCCAGATCACCGGGTCTCAGCAAAGCGTACGCCCTACCAGGTTCACGGCAGGTGGCGGGTGTACAGTGTTCCATCTGGGGTCCGTCCTGGCGTCTGCAGCACCACCGGATCGGCATCAGGCGAACCCGACGTCGTTGCCTTCTCAGTTGCCTCAAAAAGGTGTGCTCTTCAGTGGCCAGTAGTATCCACGGCGTATCCATGGCCAGGTACTAGTGAGCACGCTGTTTGGGGGGAAAACAAGATGCAGCCCACGAACCCGAAAGCAAAAACACGTATGTTAATGGTACAGATGTCGAAACACATGGATATGCAGTCACGTAGAACACTTTTGTGAACAGTACCATACCAGCACACAATAGAGTGTAAAGTGTGGAGTGCAAAGTGTGGGGCCATTTGGGGATATACCCCATTGCAATACCGCCAATATGGTCTAACATGGTTTATGAATGACAAGTATTGTGGATTAATCACAAATTATAATACCACCAACTATAGTAGGTTTATAGTTTGATTCTCATTGTCAATCATTGTTGATTGGTTGGTATTAAATGGTATGTTTATAATCGACTAATATGATTTTCACAAATGGTTCACGGATATTGGTGGAACGATGATGGGATCAGTTTATGGAGATCAATGGATTACACACAAAACCAAGACCCCACAAAGTTCGACTTGATCTCCGACGATATCATACGGTTTTATATGGTTAAATTATCATAATGGGACAACCACTGGATTTAATATAGGACAACCAATGTTTTATCTTGGGAGAATAATGGTATAAACATAATGGGACAACCAATGTTTTGTTTTAATTGTTTAATATGTTTTTCAAATCCAATATCAACCCACCAGTGTCCATCGATCCAACTATGCAAAAACTCCAAAAACAAATCGATCTTTTTCATATGCCTTATTTTTTTCGATGTGGCCATAGCACAACTTTTAAATAATACCCTCTGGTTATGACTAACATAGCCATGGTATAGATGGCCCATAGAAATAGATGGTTTACCGTTCTTAAAAATGGGGATTTTCCATGGCAAACTGTTAAATAATCAATGGCTATGTTAGTCATAACCAGATGGAAATAATAATAATAAACAAAACATAAACGAAAACAAACACATCCCAAAGTCCAAACCCGGCACGCAGCTGCAGCAAGGCGCAGCTAAGTTTGTACCCGCATAGGTCAGCAAAACTTTCTTGCCCTTCCTCGGAAGTTTGAAGTTTTGATTGGATGTGAGTTCTGTTGCCACCAATGGGGTGCGGAATTCAACTGGCCACTTCAATGGAAAACACATGATCATAGGCTTGTGTTACCCTCATTATCAATTAGTTAGAGATTCCAATATCATATACAGTAACTCCTATATGCTCCATGTATGGTATATTTACCTACAAAACTGGGTGATTTTGTTCGGGCAAATGCTGGGTAAATATTCCAGCACCATGGTTCGCATTGATGGGACTTAGTTCATCACCATTTGCTCGCGGCAAAAGTATATAGCTAAGACATACAACAGCAAATCAGTCGACATAGACCTGGATCAATGGCAATACTTCACAAAGCTGCAATCAGACCACTTGGGGTCGAAACCAAGTGATTCTCATTTGGGACGTGAAGTAATCACACTTTACAATTTGGGGATGATTCCCATGACAAAAACCACAATGTCTACTGACATCGCAGGGTTCCACGTCGTGTTGAAACCGAGTATCAAGGACTCATCGGCCACGTCCAAAACGACGGGCCTTGGTCAAGCGGCAGGTAAGCGATGGCAGCTTGGTTCCCGTCAAAAAAAACGGGGATTCTAATGGGGTATGATATTGGAAACATCGGAAAATCCTGGACAATTTGGTGATTCAAAGATTTAGCTGCCATTCGATGAAGCCACCTGGGAAGATTTACAAATTTATACATCAAATTGGGATTTCCATCAACACAGGTGATATCAATGACCGCAACAAGATCAAACGAGAATGATACGAACGAACTGGACATGGAGCATATCGACAAATTATGGCAGTTATAACAGTTTTTATGCAAACTTGAACGAAATTCCCTGCTTCTACGGCCACACCCAAGTACTTGCCCCCGCAAAAAAATGGTGATGCAAACTCCTCAATCCATTGGTTTTCACATACCCTCTGGTAATTTAACATAGCTATTGAAAATGACCCATTTATAGATGGTTTACCTATTTATAGATGGTTTACCTATTAAAAATGGTGGAAAATCACCATGTTTAATGGGAAAATCCACTATTTCGACTGGGCCATTTTCAATAGCAAACTGTTAAATAACCAGAGGGTACAAGAACGGTCCATGGTTCTCAAGCATGAAATTTCCCCACATGGACCATGTATTGATGGGATGAGTTCTTGGCGATATCATCCCTACCCTCTGGTAAACGATGGGAAAAACCATCGGAAAACCATGGGAAACCATGGGAAATGGTGATTTATATGGAAAGATCCACCATTTTGTAGCTGAGTAAATACCAACTATTTCGACTGGGCCATTTTCCAGTTCGCAAAGTGTAACAAGTTACCAGGTTGGGTAATCTTAACGTACACCCCAGCAATCATGGTTTACTCTTAGATCTATGAATTTGGAGTTGCCATTACCCCGGGAAAAAAAACAAATACCACGGCCATGATGAAAAACGGTATGGATAAATCATAGCAATTCACCAAACTAATGTAAGATTGTAAGGTCATTTTGGGATAGTTATCCCTCAACCATCCTTCGTTGTACAACAGATCCTGATCATTTTTTTTCAAAAAGAAAACGGTCATGAACCCTCCTGCGTAATACCCATTACCCTCTGGTAAATTAACATAGACCCTGGCAGATAGGGGTTGGAAGACTAGTTTCCATTAAAAATTGGTGATTTTCAGGGTCTATGTTTATTTACCAGAGGGTATACATGATACAACCATTCTATCCCCATTGGTATCAACCTATCCGACCAGGGGTGCCACATTTCCCCACATTTCCAGCATTTCCAGCAACAACCCGTGATGGCCGAGGCACAATCCAAACAAATGACCCGATGCTAATCGCATGTTCGAAACCTTGGCGGACAGACTTATCCGAATCCAAACGTATGATGAAACACAATGCCGAGATATCAATATGATATCAATATAATATCATGTAATTGTGATATATAGTTTATTATTGATGGATAGTTGCTTATGGCTAGGTTTTGTCGCGCTTGGTTCATGGGGATTGTGCCACAATTTCGGGTATTGCTAAAAGGACTTCCACCATAAACCATCAACAATCCAGTGAAAGATATTGCTACAAGCGTTTTGTGGTTGATGATATATCACCCCTCATCTACCGATCATTTTGAATCACCACGGATTTGTCTGAAACTAGGAACAAAAAACACTTCCAATATTCATGATGATCATTTTTTATTGTTATGATTGATGAGGTACCGATTTGGAATATTCTTTTTGGGCCATTGGAAAAAAAAACTTCCAATATTCACCACCTCATCAATATTCACCACCAACCCATGTGGCACCATAAGGTGACCCTTCCGGGTTCACGCCGCAACTCGTAGAGAACATACTGGAGCCACTGGAGCATCTTCTGCGAAAAAAACACTTTTGTCCAGGCTCTCTGGAGGCAAATAATTTTCTCCTTTCAACACTTGATCTGCGGCCAGTAAAAGTCTGTGTCCGCAACTCCACTCATCATACTGGCTCTGCACCGTGGCTCTTTTCAAGGGCTTTTGTTGGTTGGAGGGAAATTGCTGGGACCATTCGAGAGCCTTGGCAGCAATGTCTTCGTTATTGTTGCCATCATAGATCATCATATGATCAGCATCTTTGTGATGCACAGAAAGGGCCCAGTGGGTCTCCGAGTAGAGGATACCCAGGTGGACCGTTACCATCTCTTGCAGGTGGCCGTGGGTGTCGGAGCCAACAATCACAATTGCTGCAGTGTGGACCCAGGGAAATGGCAAGCGCCATCTGCAAATCTCAATCAATCCATGGACGAGGTGTGCCATGCTGCACGAGGAGCCCACTGGGATTTTTGAGCACGGATAATGTTTTGACAGATTGTCTTCTACCATTTTCTGGTTCCGCAGAGACAGATCCTTGTGAACCAGTTTCTGATTAGAGGCAATGAGGAACCACAAAAAGGCTTTGTTCCGTTGAATCATATGCATCCGATGACCATTATTCTTCTCAAAGATGTGTAACATAAAGTCATCTATTGCATATCCACTGTCTTGGAGATGTTGAACAGCCCCATGAACATCGTAGAAGATATACCGTTGGTTCTCCGAGAGGTCCCTCCATTTTCTGGTGAATTCATAGGAGGAGAACTTCAAATATGCACTTGCTTCCCAGAGACTCCAACGAATCCAATTGTCACGAAAAGTGGGATTCATGTCCAGCAGAAGCCCTTGCCAGTATTCCTCCGACGCTATCCTAACAAAGCTTGCAAAAAAAGGATCTATACATGTGTCAACAAAAGCTTACTTATTTCACACAATTTCTACACAGGTGTATACCATTGTATAACAGTGTACAACTACAATGCAACCATAGATCTAAATTGCCTTGCAAACGAATCAGTGTGAATGTGATGTTCCCCACCTGTCAGGTGAGGGTTGTTAGATTTTATGTCAGCTGTCCCGTCTCCTCCTCCTCCTTCTCCATTGGACCTCAACTGCATTCGCTAGATCGCAGTGTTCCCCGCCGGACCTGAACAGCACGCTCAGGAGCATACTGATCCCCGCCGGACCTCAACTGCAAGCGCTAGATCGCAGTGTTCCCCGCGCGACCCGAACAGCAAGTTCAGAAGCGGAGTGATCCCCGCCGGACTTCAACTGCAAGCGCTAGATCGCAGTGTTCCTCGCCGGACCCCAACAGCAAGCTCAGGAGCAGAGTGTTCCCAGTCGGACCTCGACCACAAACAATGCCAGACTAGATGCCAGATAGAATGCCAGAATAGATGTCAGATAGAATGTGCGGATGTCAGAATATATCACGAGGTAATGTTATTATATATCCAATGTATTATTTATAATCTATAATACGATATAATATGATTTAAAATCATATAATATCATATAACATGATATACAATAATATATTATATATAATATATAATATTATTATATTGTAATATAACATACAGTAATATCATATCATATAATATCATATAATACCATACAATATCATAAAACTAGCATATAACTATAGTATAATACAATATAATATAAATATAATATAATATAATATACTATAATATAATATAAAATAAAATAAATTAATATAATATAACATTATGTGTTTTCCGCAAGCGTCTAGCTATAGACATCTATGAATAGAAATACACATATTAAAGGTTATTACAGTCTCATAGAATGTCATAGAACTGTGTACATTGTATCGGGTGGACGCCGGGTTCGCGGCGTCCAAGCAACGACCGACTCATAGTCGGCTTTCTTCATGAAGCCTTTCAAAGGTGAGAAACCTCGCGGCCGGCGCGAGGTTTCTGTGGGAACCACGGGAACCACTCAACCAAAAACATGGCCCAACCATGGAAATTCTCCCTGGAAAATCATGGTGTTTAGTATTAGATCTAATCTACTTATTTTGGAGTCCCAACCATTGGTATGAAATATTAGGGGGAAAGGATTCTCTCATGGCCATCATTGTAGTGCTGGCTAACGAGAATGTATATAGTGGTGAGATCCGTTGTGGTGTATACTGTACTTGAAACCATACGCTTCCCCAAAATGAATATCTTGAATCGCCAGGTGTGCATTTGGGATAACATGGTATAACATGGGAAATATGGGATTCATTTGCCACAATCCCTTGGTTTGTCAGGACAAGTAGAATGAATCTGAGTAAATTATCCTTAATGTGGTTAAAACAATATTATGGTTAATTGTTAATAATGGTAAATAATGGTTAATAATGGTTAATAGTGGTTAATAGTGGTTAATGATGGTTAATCATTGGTTAAAACATAGGCTGGTTGGTGGTTGAACCACCAACCCCTCTGAAAAATGATGGAGTGAGTTCGTCAGTTGGGATGATGACTTATCCCCCATATATGGAAAGTCATAAAATTCATGTTCCAAACCACCAACCAGCATATCTCATTAACCATTATTAAACCATACTAAACCAACTGAATGGAAAGCCATAAAATTCCATGGTTCCAAAGCACCAACCACTCATATTTCCCCCTGAAATTTTCGGTTTTTCCCGATGATTCCCCAAAAAAAAACATGGGGTCTTTGGAATCACCGGGATTAACCCCCATGATCCATCCACCATGAAATGAGGCTTCCGAAATGCTGCTACCCCCATTTCGGAAAAATAGGTTCCATGAAATAAACCATCCAGAAAGATTCGATGGTTAAAATGGAAAATAGGTTCGAACAACAGGTGCGATTTGTCGATTTGATGGATGGTTTAATGGAAAGTCCCATCTATAAATGGATGATAACTAGAGGTGCCACTATGACTTAGGACATCACCAGCCTGACACATAAACCGCCATCCCAGTGACCGCCGTTGATGAGCAGTGACACATCGCAGGCCTCACAGCAGCAACCCCGTGGAAACGCGAAAACGCGAGCCAGTGACGCACATTTGCCTTGGTCAACTGTTAGGTTTACAGATGTTTACGGGGAATATAACTATGTTTAGTATTAGTCTATAGTATAGATTCTATAGTTAATTATAACTATAGTTATAGTTAAGTGTTAACAACTGTTGTATGGTAGTCAGTATTCATGAGGTTTAAGCAACTCTTGCAACTGAGGTCCCACCTTGTCAGGAACATATTGCAACATCTTTCTGGTCATATCTTGTCATGGTTTTCCTGATCAAAAAAAACATTTTAGGACCTGACACAATAGATATTAGTGTCATGATTTTAGATAGATATTTGTCATTTACCTGATTTTTTATAACAAAAACATTTAAAAAAGGCAACAGCATGGTTTTTTCCGACACCATATGAGTTGGGTTAGATGAGAAGATGACATGATCTACACCATGGCGAATCAAAGGATCAACCATGGGAAACCATTGGAACCACAGAAGAAATCTGGTTGCTGGTTTTAATCATCTTGAAACAATCATTAATGATCATTAACGATATATTCATGATATATTAATGATCATCTGGAAAGAATTATTCCATACATGGACTATATGATTTAATATATCATCCTGGTTTTATCATTAATATATGGGAAATATGATTTCGTCAATGGGAAGGATGACGTCCCTAATATATGATGGAAAATAATCCAAATCTTTGAAACCACCAACCAGCAATAGATATACCATAGATATTGATATTCCATACATGGACTAATATATCATTAATATATCATTTCTGGCTGGTGGTTTCAACCAACCCCTCTGAAAAATGATGGAGTGAAAGTTAATGGGAAGGATGACATCCCATATATGAAATGGAAAATAACAAATGTTCCAAACCACCAACCAGAAATTGTTGCTGCTGAGGTCCCTTAAACTTCCCACAGACATGACTAATGTGTGTAAAACAATGCCATAAACGCACGATGCCCAGTCATCAACATTTTTAATTTATCAGAGGGTCATCATAAGAATAATCATGAGTTTCACCTTTAGTTTAATGGCATAAATCAACATTAATAGCCAATAATTCACGTAAACATGAACCATGAACGATTTCCCATATGCTCCATGTATGGAATATTTACCAACATTTGCCCGAACAAAATCACCCAGTTTTGTAGGTAAATATACCATACATGGAGCATATGGGAGTTACTGTATATGATATTGGAATTTCTAACTAATTGATAATGAGGGTAACACAAGCCTATGATCACCATTAATAACATTAAATAACCAATAATTCACGTAAATTTGAACCATAAGAAATTTGTGAAGCCGCGCTGGAAACTGTACGCCTGACGCTCAGACAACTCCAACTTGGCATTGCTGGAGGCGACCATCTTTTTCCTCCGCGAAAATTTTGGGTCATGACCGATCAGTGCTGGTGAAATATATCAAATTATCTTTAATGTGGTTTAAACAATATTATGGTTAATAATGGTTAATAGTGGTTAATAATGGTTAATAGTGCTTAATGATGGTTAATCATTGGTTAATTATGGCTGGTTGGTGGTTGAGCCTACCCCCCTGAAACATATGACTTTGTCAGTTGGGATGATTTTGATTTTCCATTCCCAATAGACGGAAACAAAATTCTAAACCACCAACTAGATTTTTACTGATGCTTAGATAGATTTATACTGATGCTTATGATGCTTATGGATGGTTACTCAAGGCTTCTTGAATGCTTATTTGATTGGATTGGTTTAAGGGACAATTTACAGGAAACCATAGATTTTCCCATTATTCATATGGGGCTTTCCTGCAGATTTTCCCTTAAACCAATCCAATGATATAGATAATCCCATTGAATTTCATGAAACTCCATGTTCATAAATTGAAATTACCATGTTCCCTTAAACCATTCATTCAGCTAATGAAGAAAAGCCCATTCAAATCCCATTAAACGTGGAAAGAAGGCAATTTTCATGCTGAACGTGGAAAAACCGTCCCCAATGCTGGCGTCGCTGCCATGGATTCACCGTCTGGAATGGCGTTGAGATCTCTGATCCCATGGCGTCAGACGGTTAGATAAATGGATGGTGAAATATCCTATGGGATTCCTTGGAAAACCATAGGAAAACCATAGGAAAATGGTGATTAGTAATGGTTAATATTGGTTAATAATGGTTAATGATGGTTAATCATTGGTTAAAACATTGGCTGGTTGGTGGTTGAGCTGGGAACCCCTCTGAAAAATGATGGAGTCAGTTGGGATTAATAGTGGTGAAGATGGTTAATCACTGGTTAAAACATTGGCTGGTTGGTGATTGAGCCACCTACCCCTCTGAAAAATGATGGAGTGAGTTCGTCAGTTGCGATGATTTTCCATTCCCAATATGATGGGAAAGTCATAATCCAAATGTTCCAAACTACCAACCAGATATCTCATTAACCATTATTAACCACTATTAACCACTATTAACCACTATTAACCACTATTAACCACTATTAACCACTATTGGTTAGAAACTACCAACCAGCATGGTTAGATAATGGGATGGCTATGGATGACTTATTATCACTATTTCCCTCTCTTCTTCGAACATAATCGTAAGTCCAAACACGGAAGCTTCACATAATTCTATCAAAAAGAGTGTCATGCTGGGCAAACCCTGGTGTGTTCATGGGACAGGAAAGCAACACAAAAATAGACCGGTAAGTTGGTTCATAACTGCGGTCAATTGGGAGTTTCCTGAAATAGGGGTACTTCCTATCATCATCCATTTGTGTTTCGGATTTTCCATGAAATAAACAATCCAGCTATGGGAATAGCCCCATGACTACAGGATTGGGCCCCCAAGATAGCTAAGTTGCCTTATAAGTGGCTTAACTATGGTTTATGGTAGATATAACTATAATAAATTGATGTTAATGGGGTTTATAAACCAACTTACAACTGGGGGGCCCCATCCTGTATGGAATCTCCCATTTTTTCGGGTTTTGTTGGGATATCTCCACAGAAAAGGCTGGCCCAAGATCTGAAAAGGGTGGCCCAGTGGTTTGGACATACCAGGTCTTACCATCTTAGGAGCTTTCCTACCCTGTGGTAAATTAACTATGGAAAATGGGAAAATGGAGGTTTTAATGGGAAAACCATAGGAAATGGTTATGACTAACAGTTTGCCATGGAAAATCACCAATTTCAATAGGTGAACCATCTATTTCTACGGGCCATTTTCCATGACTATGTTAAATAACCAGAGGGTAACTATGGAAAATGGGAAAACCATGGGAACAAACTATAGGAAAAGCATGGGAAAATTGTGATTTCCTAAGACATATGGATACCCCTAACCATGGCTTTTCCCCATCATAAATATATCCCAATAGCTGGATGGTGGAAAAGGTGGAAAATCCCCAACAAAAATGGATGATGACTGGGGGTACCCCCATTTTAGGGATCCTCCATATAATCATGTAGTGGCATTTCATGGTTAAATGTCCAGGCATTTTATATGATTGGTTCTAAGAAGAAGGACAATGGCATCGAATTGTAGTGCTGAATTTAACATATGTTTTATAGCCATTCCCTTTTGGAACATCAAAACAATGCTTGGACCCATTTTTGCCCAGCAGCGCTGCGTCATCCGCCAGTATCAAATCCTGGGTCGGTCAAGCGCAACATGTCATCAAGCTGAAATGAGAAAAACACCTGGAGGAAACATGTGGGTTTTACCCATGATTTCCCTGAGAATATGATCTATAAATAGTGGTTTTCCACATCTATGTTAGTTTACCCTAGGGTATCTTAAGTCAGTGTTATCTTGGGACCTGTGTTTTTTCATCCTAACCGTGATGAAAATCATCTGTCAGTAGGAGGTACCCGTACCCATGGACCAATCAGCAACATTCAACCATCCAACTCTGGGGTGCAACGCCAGTGGTTGTTACCTATTGTTACCTATTTTTTTGTTACACGAGTCGGGCAACGCCAAAAAAAAAAACATATGTTTGATGATCATCAGTGATATCAGTGTACATGATTGGTTACCCTCTGGTAACTTAACATATATAGCTATTGAAATTTGCCATAGAAATAGTTGAATTACCCAATAAAAAATGTGATTTTCCATAGTTATGTAACAGTTTACCAGGCCGGGTATATGAGTGGCAGACAGAAATATGTGTTCCCCAAAATGATTGCCACTTTCGCAAAAGTGGGTCAGCATGGGTCATCCTCGATCGGTTCTGAAGGTTTCGTGAAGGCACGCAGAATTCAAGGCAGCTCTCTGCTAGTTCTAAACGCTGATAAATTTCTTGGATATTCATAGTTAATTGGTACTAATCATTGGTGTACACAAATCATCCATCATTAGTGATAATTTGATATCACCATTGTAGTTGGGCATAATTCCTGATGTACATATCCAGGTGCAAAAATCTGTTGGCCATAAATATCCATCTCGGTGCTTGGTCTAGTTAACTATATGTCAACACCCTGGTGAACAGCAAAGGAGGTGGTACCCTCTGGTAAACTAACATAAGTATGGAAAATCACATATTTCTTTATGGGTAAATCCACTATAAATGGCCATTTTCAATAGCTATGTTAGTTTACCAGAGGGTAAACGGATGTTTATTCCCTACCATCTGGTTATCTAACAGTTTGCCATGGAAAGATCCACCATTTTTAAGAACGCTAAACCATCTATTTCTATGGGCCATCTATACCATGGCTATGTTTCGGATAACCAGAACGTAATATATCGATATCATAGGTTTTGACCCATCCCCCAGTTTCGTTTGCTCACCAGCCAGTCTATCGGCATCCCATCACTAGCCGTTTTCGTCGATGCAGCCGTTTTAGTGTCTCCGTTTGTGGTCCTTTTGCAGTGGTGGTGAATAAGAATTTCCATAATGGATGATGATCATCCCCAACATATTTGCTTTTAAATAATGCCATATAATCATCAACCAACAGAGGTGTTTTTTCACAATGCTGACATATCAGTGTCGCCTCAAAAATCTGGACCCTCAAAGTCCCTTGGTTCACAATGATAATGATGGTTCCCATGAAGATTACAATGTTTTGCTACACACCCCATTTAACTTGACAAAACAAACAATCGTCATTCCAATCACGGCTCAGCATGTAACCAAAAAAAACACCACCCAACCATGGGTTCTTAACAACCAGGAATTGGTTTCGTCATAATCGACCTAAAATTCGAAATATAAATCCTGTCATTATCCTTATCGGTCAAAAACCATTATACCTCATGAACACAAACACAACTTCAGATAAAAGTTTTTGTTTTATATCCAATTCTACCTCAATCAAACCATATAAAATCCATACCCAATACACACCCCAATTTCTGACAAGGTAAGGACATCTCTTTCCATGCTTGTAATCCCAAAGTCTGTTAACACTACATAAAATTTAGGGCAAAAAAACAACTAGCAAACTCCATTCACACCAAGTATAAAACACTATAAAATTCTTTGAACACAGTTACGAACCATACATAAAACCACATCAATCCATTAAATATATATCTTAAAACTTCATTTACCCTCTGGTAATCATACAAAAAACTACGGAAAATCACCCTTTTTAGCTGGGTAAATCAACAATTTCTATGGCAATTTTCAATAGTTTTTTTTGACATAGTCAGATGATAACTCCATCAAATCATATCAATAAGCCACCTAAAAGTCACCTTTCAAAAACCAAACCATTAATTAAAACATATTAAAACCATACAGGATGCCCCCCCGCCAGTTAGAAGTTGGTTTATAACCCCACCTAAATATAGTTATAGATATCATACACTATTGTTATTGTAGTATAAACCAACTTAGCTAACGAACTCGGGCCCCATCCTGTAGTCCTAAGTTCACCTTTCAAAGTCATAAAACCATTAAAACCACTAGCCAACCATATCAATCCCCATATTTTTCACCCACTTATCTTCTGGTAAACATACAAAAAACTTTGGAAAATCACCATTTATAATGGGTAAATCAACTATTTCTATGGGCCATTTTCCAGTTCGCTAACTGTTTGTTTACCTATTCGAAATGGTGATTTTTCCATAGTTTTTTGTAGGACCAGAGGGTATATACCTATTAAACCCATATTATAGTTGATTTTCCCAGCTATAAACATCCATTTTCATGGGCATTTCCCATTGAAATCCCATTTTCATGGGCATTTCCCATTAAAATCCCATTTTCATGGGCATTTCTCATTAAATAACAGCTAAATTTTATAGCCACATTCATTACCCATATATTTCAGCCACCAAAAACCACCACGCCCAACCGACGCCGAAGACACCACCAGGGCGCCGCCATGTGGCGCGCCCGGATCGCTGGTGCACTGCCCACTTTGTGCGTCGCAGGTGCCATCGTCTTGGGCCCAGGCCTGGGAGTCATGGGAGATTCATCGCCATGAATCAATGGCCATTTCAGGATCCTAAAATGGAGGTACTGTACCATATTTTTGGCCATATTTTGTGGTGATATTCACTTACATAGGCCTAAAACATAGGCCTTATATATGGTAGGTACCTCCAATTTAGGTTCCTGAAATGGCCGTTGAATTCATCGCCATGAATGGTATATTTTTTTGGTAAGATATTATGGGATTAGTATACCATTCATATGGCTATAATGGTAGTATACTACATATACTTTAGTATACTAATGGTAATATATGATAACCATTAATATGGTAATATAATGGTAGTACAATATATTTATCACATATTAATGGTTATCAATTTATACTGATGTGATGGGATATATATATATAAATATACTCAGTATACAAATAATCAGTATAAATGGTATTTTATGGGACTGAACAGTATACTAATGGTATATATATATATACATATATCGTATTAATGGTAATAATGCTATATTTATGGTAATAATTTATGGTTTATTTTGATGGCAATTCGAACTAGATTACATATGGGACTTATAAGTATATTGATCTAATAATGGTAACTAATCTAATAGTGGTATATTAATGGTAGATTATACTTAGATGGTAATAATGCTCGATTATAATCCTAATGGGAATATGCATACCAATGGGAAATAGTATATTAATGGTGAATTACACTTAGATAGATTTAGATAGTATATTAACGGGAAATTAGTGGGAACTTAAAATTGTCCCATTATGTTCCTTTAAATGTCCCATTTATATGCCTTTATTACCATACATATAATTAGCACATTAAAATCACCACTAATCTAAGTATAATTTCCCATATTACCATGGCTTTGTAGGGTCTTATATGGCTTTTTGTTGTTTTTTTTCTATCGTGTAATGTGGGGAATTCACCCATTGGGATTTCTTCATGGAAAATCTGAATCTCGTGTAATACGTTTGTTGGTTCATAGGTTTCCCTACTATGGATTGTCATAATCCACAAAAAACACAGAGATAATTGTATAAATATGGGATACTGATGATTGATGATTAATGATTTATGGTAATACTATGGATTGTATAATCCTTTTTTGGGGACAATCATGGGATAATGATCATGGCGAATTGTTGATCTTTAGATGGTTTGCCAACTTAGATCACCATAGCACTGGGGTATCCTCGATTTTTGGATGATGTGGGAGAACCAAGAAAACTGCAATGGGACATGAATAATCACCATAGCACTGGGATCATGGTGGGATAATCACTATAATTAGATAATTATGGGACAATAATCAGGTATTTTCATAGAGGATTACCATTCTTAGGGTCTTCTACATTTTTGGGCGAACCTGTTTTTTTTTGGTTCCACTCAAAACGAAGCCCTTCGCTAAAAACCAAACGAAGCATATTCATCTACTTACATGGGATTAGCTAACTGGTTCGTCACTATATTCATAGCTTTATAAACCCCTCCCGCCACCCAACACCCGGCAAAAACATAAGGATTAGTAACGTTTTTGCCTTTGGACATGATTGGAAACATCTTGATTGGGCTGGTGGGTGGTGGCAAGGGTG
>Ga0126342_10004133_pt1 | contig 24540 bp, 20 predicted proteins | sample Cyp1metagenome_FD_92528 | JGI IMG/M metagenome (GOLD analysis project Ga0126342, IMG submission 92528) | Coral microbial communities from Lord Howe Island, Old Settlement Bay, Australia - Cyphastrea 1 metagenome | ecosystem: Host-associated > Invertebrates > Cnidaria > Coral ...
ACATATATATATAATAGAATATATAATATATATAATATATATATATATGATATATATCAATATATATAATATATATATATAATATATATATGATATATATATATATATGATATATATAATGGAGATATGACATGCTTTCAAAATGTTGACAGTCTCATCAAAAACTGACTTTCGACGTGTTGGGAATCAAGGAGGCTGATGCCATGCAAGCTGCAGTTGTTGCCTCTTGACTGCAGGTAGTTCTTGGAGTTGAAGGATGTTGGGGCAACCCCTTGAAAGGGATGTGCGAATCGCTAAACATGACGCTCCAAGGTCTTGGAAGCCAGAAAGCCACAGCCAAGGGTTGTTTTTTGGGAGCAAGCCATTGTCAATTCCTTGGAAAGTTTGGAACATCCACGGTCAAAGGAGAAATGCCCAGTACCGAAGCTGCGTCAAGGGTGGAACTTTGGAGGTTCAAGTGCCGAATGTCAGAGTTGTTGTCCATTGGATGAGAGTTCCGAAGCTGGTCAGATGGTAAGAGGATACCCGCCGGTGTCATCAAACGTGGCTGGGAAAACCCCGTGGCCTGGAGATTTTGGGATTTAGTTCGCTGGGAACCATCAAACTGGGGGATGTTGCAGCGTGCCAGGTTTGATTACTGAGTACTGGTACAACAAAGTGTTATGGAGCCGTGGGTTGTCACTGTAAATTGGATGGGAAAATTATGGAAAATTCACTGGAACCTCCTATTATTACTGGTAAAAAGCGATGGTTTCCTGTAGATTTTCCTGTAAACCACCAATGCGTTGAATTTTTCTTTCCTTTTGTTTGAAGCAGCGTCTCTGTAGCATTCGGCATGCTGTTTTGCAGCTTCCGACCTGGCGACGAAAGCTGAGGCGTTGAAATACTTGACTGAGGAAAGTGGTGTGGCAGCTCATTGGGTCAAGGATTGGGTCGAATTTCCAGTGTCGCGACTTGGGGGAGGATCTTTATGATCCCTGCAGATTTTTACTGAGTTTGAAGGCATCGATAGCCAAAAAAAGATCAAGATTTGGCTCTAGAGATGTACCGTTCGCACTATTTTGCACTTTTTTTTTGGTTGATCTGTGAAGGGGTCACCCATCATTGAAGTGACCAGTGACCCAACTATGCCAAGTTAATGAGGCCCCAACGCCACCTCAGCGTTTGAAGCAGGGGCCGGGTGCCCTGGGAGATTGCTCCGGCCGGGAGCCAGGTTTCATGACTGGGCAAAAAAGACTGGCCTATTTCATGGCAATTTGGAAGCCAACAGGTGTACAACGGATTGATCCTCAAAACTGGAAAGTGAGAGATAGAACACATCCAGCATTACATTTGGAGGAGCTTGGCTTGCCAAGTACTCATCCACTTAAAAGTTTGCCCCAAAATCCAAAGCTTTCCCTAGAAAACCGTACATGGCAATAATTTAATCCCATCTCCCTGATATACAGTAAAACCCCCCCATTGCATGGTCCCAACTATGAGTAAATTCCCCACTAAACCATGACTTCTGGGGGGCGTTCAATGTGCTCCAGGGGCCCGGGATGAATATGTACAGCCCACTTTCAGTCACTGGGCTGGTTTCACAGCTGCCGGGCAAGGCCTTACCTGCACTGATCCAGTTACCGAAGCACCCAGTGGCTGGCTTGAGAGGCAGGGAGATGGTTGGCGCTGGCAGTTGGAACACCCAAAGGGGTGGCTAGTTCTGGATGTCCATCCTGCAAATCTGCTATTGATAGGGTTGAACCATTCCCATGTTTGTTTGAAATTGATGGAACACATTTGGGAAGAGAATGGACCCTTGCCCGTGACTCGTCTATGTTTTTTTGGGAGGGGGGTTTTGCAATAGTTTTCCATGTCTGATTCTCCAGGGGCGCATCAACAGAAACGTGGCTGGGAAGTCCACCATTTCGTTCCATGATGTTCACAGCGAACTTTCAACCTCCATTCAGGGAGGGGATTTCACAGCGACGTTTGATGACACCGGAGGGGTAGGTCCCCGTCTTTGACGGTGCCAGGTGCAGCTGCCTCCTGTCTTCGAAATATGTGTGAGGAAGCTCAGCGTGGGTCGAGTTCACTGCATGGCGCTTTTTTGGACACGCAGCTGTGCACTGAGATCATGTGGAACATCCCCCAAAGAGGCTCAATTCCTGACAAGCAGATGTTGGCTATGCAACCTGGCCAAAACATCCGATCTACTTGGCTTCCCTTCGGAAAATTCTCTCAACGCACGGCACATCCCCAGGGTTTTTGGTTGATCTGCATCCTTTGGCTCCAGCTGGCCCACGAAACCTGGCGAGCCGTCTGCGGACGCTTCAGAGGTGGGGATGTGATCACAGATAGGGGTTGTTTGAACATCCCAAATTGACACTTGGGAATCACCAGTGGATTTAAAAAACGGTGGCAGCAGTGGATTTATGACACTGATTTCATGGGATTAACCCGTGGATTTATAATATCTATAGGGTCAAACTTTGAGATTATACAAGATCGGGTTGGAACTCCTGAACCAAAGCAGATCTGGGAAACGGATCATGTTCACATAGATGATGCTGGTGGTGGTGATGATCATGGTCCATATGGTGATGGTGGTGATGATGATGACGACGAGGAGATTAGATTTGATGTAAGGAACCTCCTACATCACTTGGTCCATCCACATGTCTTCATTGAAGCTCCCAGGCGGGAAAAATGATGAAACCAGCCACGCAGTTCTTTGCCTTGCTTGCTAGAAACAAGCCGAGTGGATCTGGCACCGTAATCAACCTCGCGTTGGTTTTGGGCATCCTCATTGCGGTGTGCATCCTTGAAATGACCTGCGATTGTCTGGTTGAGACGCTGCTGGCAGCTGGGTGAAACCCTTAGGGTACCAGGGGCCAGGGGTTGCCTCGAGGGAATTTCAGCTAATCTCTTGCAATGGTGCCTTTCAAGAAGTACTCATCCTGGTGGTACTGAGTTCCGCAACTGGTCCCATCATTCGGAAATAAGACCCTTTGCAGTGCAGGTGATAGGTCAAGATGACGATCTTCTTCCGAATGGACCTCTGCCAACTGATGACCAACTCGTCTCCACGTTCTGTGTAAGAAATTGGTTGTGTGGAACAAACTCAGGGGTTGTCACTTCTCCCTGCTATCATCACAAGCAATCTTCAAGGATTGAAGGTTTATTTTTGGCTGCATCTTGCTGATAAAGTATCTTAATTCATCAGCCAGCTTCCCATTTCTTGCAATTTCTCTGCTTTTTTCTGTCCATTTTTGACAGAGGCAAGATCCTTCCATGGCCCACCATGTCCATTAGCGGCACCACCCAGGCAGTCTTGTGCATGCTGCTGGGCTCCAAATGTATTGGCCACAACTGGTTTTGCGACCTTATCCACCAGAGCCTTCCTGTTTCATGGCAGCCAGGGTGGATGGCACGTCTGATGGATGACTTACGGGAACATGGTGGGCTGCTGCTGCAAAATGGTGAGTGCAATGGGATTTAATGGGATGTAATTGGAGATAGTGGGATATTGCTAGTCACTGCTAGTCAGCTATTTTTGTGTTCCGGATGAGTTTTGAATACTCTTGACATCTCTTGACCTAGTCCTGCTATATCCAAGATGTGTATTCGTATTATTCGTCTAGTCCATTGTAGCCTCAGTCTTAGACTTCCAGCTCTTGGCGCTGCTTTTTTGGCCATGAACAGTTGTATGGTTCAGATCCCTGTTCCAAACCTTCACAAAAAGTCCGATCCTCCCACCTTAAAGATACATATTATCATATATTATCATATATTATCATATATTATCATATATTATCATATATTATCATATATTATCTATCCGTCTTTCTTCCAACAACAGATTGCAGCTAAACACTCCCTTCGCTCGTGGGGTTTGTTTTTCCCGCAACAGTAATCAAAACCTGTCTATGGAAAATACATCATTTATTATTGATGATTTCTCTTTACCAGACTTCCATTTCTAGAAATTTTCCCAGCCACGGAACACCGGAGGGTCTCGTCATTTCCTCCACTTCTGCTGGGCCGAAACCCAGCAGGTTCCAGTGGTTCCCATGGCAAGTGCGGCGCCTGCGACGCGTGCGGCGCGTGCGGCCCCGGCCCCGGCCTCCACGTCGGTGCCGTGGCAAACTCCGAAAATCTCGGTGGAGGAGGGATCCACCGATGCAGGACGGACCAAGGGCCTAAGGGGATGAGACCTGGGGAACAGATGGTTTGATGGATGTTTTTTGTTGGGTTGATATATTGATAATATGTATCTGTATGTATATGTGTATATATATATATATATGTACTTACATATGAATATATATATATATATATAATTTCATATATAGACATATAGTATATATATGTATAATTACATATACATTATATATGTATAATCACATATATATATATATATGTATGTATAATTACATATGTATATATGTATATGTATGTATTATACATATATATATATATATAGATTTTTGATGACCTGGATGTGTTTCTAGGGTTGAGATCTATAGACGTTTGATATCTTTTGATGCCTTTTAGGCCAGTGATATACTGTATGTTGATATACACGATTTTGATGTGTCTTTATCACCAGTTTGATAAAACAAATCGAGATGGAAGAAGGTGACATGCGCTGAAGTTCAACAGAGATGCCTTGTGCGCGATGTCAGGAGATTCGGCCACGGCCACGCCTTCGGGAAGCGATAGTTCCAATGATTCCGAAAAGGTTCTGAAAAGGTCTCCATTGCCAGTGAGTGTCCGACTCTTGTCACAGGAAATTGATGGAAACTGTACAGATTGGAATGGGGGGGCTGCAGGGGAAGCATTGGAAAGGTGTTGGAGTTGGGGAACAGGCCATGGACTTGAACATCCTGGGCAAAGACAGGCCATCCCAGCGCAGGGTAGGTGTTCCATCCGGCCTTCCACTCACGTTTCAATGCCTGAGTTGTGAAAAGTGGGGCACCAAATATGATTTTTCTGATAGGAACGCATCATTCCCAACAGAACTGATTCATAGGAAGTGACGGGAATTGCTCAATTTTTCTCATCTTCCCAACTTTTGCTGAAGATCATCCACAATTTCCCCCACGCCATCTCATTTCTAAACTCCTTTCTCAACTGATTTATCGGACTCACTTTCCCTCACGAAATTTCCCCAAATTCATTGCCACCAAACTTATAATCCGCAAGCAAAAAACAGGGGCTGAAAAATCCGACAGAATGAGTCACGTTTCATCTTTGGTACTCAACCATCCAATTTTTAGGGTTCAACTCCCCTATTCAGCTGGTGAACTTTGGGGTCTTTGTTGCTAAAAACATCACATGTTCAGGTGGTACAACTCATTAGATATGCTGGCCGACCTCCCACAGAATCCCGTCATTTTGTCTGGGCATGTCTGGGCGCAAAGAGGACCACTTTTTTTAGTAAGTCTGTTAAACAACTGCAGATATATCCACCATAAACATCCATGACCCCCCCGAACCAACAAACCAACCCTGCGGGGGTTGGACCTGGCAACGCCCGGGCCATGTGCTGAGGACAAAAACAGCTGCAGCACGCTGCGCTGCAGCAAGCTGCGAAGGATGGCAACCTCCGCGAGGCGTTGCGCCTTTTTGAACTGGCGCCTGAAAAAAACGCGTGACTTGGCGGGCTGGGATACACCGGTTTTTTATTAACAAGGCAATACCTAACCTGCATGGCAAGGGGAGATTCCATCATATATATATTTCAATTCAAGTACAGATAGGATTTTTGTAGTTTTTTTTTTTTTTTTTCGAACGCGTTCGAATGTCAATGGTCTATATATGGACGGATCGATGGTAGATAGATGTAGGACAGGAAATCATGGGAGGTGACTGTGGGAGATGGTTCCAGTGATGCTTGGGGCAACCTATCCACTTCCTCCGTATGATGGGGACTGATCGGACCATTCTTGACATGATTTTATTTTGTTCCTACCAACATATTAATGCCTGCCTCTTATTTTATATTAATCCGCCAGCCATGCGGAGAGCTCGGCCGAGGCAAAGCTTCAATGCGGTTTTGAATGCTTGCTTGAAATCCTCGGGTTGCGCCGCAGCGGAGCAGTGGTTTCAGAAGATGCGACAGGCAGCTTCCGTGGAGTGCGGGAGTTCGGTGCAACCTTCCAAGAAAATTCAATTGGTTCCCCCACTCCCGGACAAAGGCGACCCCGAAAGATCAAAGACTTGCAATGAACTCTTTGTACACGTAACACCTCATAACTTTTTTCGGTTCAGGGATTTGTCCCGGATTTCGCTGAACACTGGTCGATTAAATTCATGGATACCCCCCCAAATCCCCTAGTCAACCCTGGCATACTTATAGAAGCATTAGAAGCCACCTGTTCGTGGTTGACAACCGTGCGACCTCAGGTGAACGTTACTCCGAACCAGGCCAGCTATGCAATGCTCATCCAAGGTGCAGGGGGGTGCTGATGGTACCAGTCAATTCACAGGCAGTTATGGAAAAACCCCAGGTTTCCCATGGTTTTCCAAGGAAAATCATCTAGAAATTGGATACAACTGGTGGGTTTTTATAGATTTGGTTAGGTATCACCGTATCACCGGGTTGGGCGTCAGGTTGGGAGGTCCTGAGATTTGAGCCTGGAAGCCAACTGGGAAACACTTCCGATTTTGCATGGTTTATCTACATTTTTCCCCATTATGCTTGGAGAAAAGGATTCCCAATATGGGACGAATGGACAGGTTTACCTTGAGGAAATGATGATAAACCATGAAACTGGGTGGAATAGCATGTTTTCAGACACAAGCCACGTTTTCCATCCCTACTTTCCTTGAAACATGGACAACTTCTGTCTTTTCTCGTGAGAGATAAGCATTGCTCCACAGAGGATTTGGTCCAAGCGATTTCCATGGATGCAGGGTGGGCACGTGCTGGTGAACTCAGTCTGGCACAAAGGCCGGGCAGCAAAGCTGGCCGCTGGATCAAAAGAGGGATTGAATCCTCCAACATGCTGGGTATCATGCCAATATTGGCATTTCATAGGGGATCATCTGGCTTTGGGGCCCTCCCAGTGATGCTGGTTTATTCAGCCCATGAACTTCTTCGATGTATCATGATGTATCTGCCATCAACACCATAGTTATGATAGGCAAATAAGCAACCTTAGCTATCTTGGCACCCCGCCTGCCATATTTTGGGGGCATGAACATCCATGACTACATGGATCATGATCCCAACCCTCCCCTTGAATGGCTGTGTCTGAAGATAGGTTTTTTTTTTATATTCCCCAAATCCCGTTGGTTAATGTTGATCATCATTTTCCCTCCCAAAACGGCCATGGATCTTTGGGGCAAAGAGGCATGCTATGGTTGACTCAAGAATTTTGGACCCCCTTCGCTATTTTAAGAATAGCTTTTCAGCCTTGCAGGTGGATGGAAGCATTGAGAAGATCCGGTGGCACGCCCAACCAAGGGTGCTTCCTGGCAATCCTCATGGCTTTGTGCAAGAAGAATCGGATGACTGAGGCAGAGTGGACCGTGCAGGAGACGGCAGGATGGCAGGATGGCGGTGGTCCCTAAGGGGTTTGGAAAAGATAGGGCCGTAACCTGATGTAACCGTTACGTAAACCCCGCCAGGAAGATCATCAGTTTCAATGAAAAAACGGTGATGTGGGGTATATCACCACTAAAAACCCTGGAACATCCTGTTTTTTTTTTTCGGACTGGTCACAAAGATCGACCAGGAGATGGTGCGTCAGTTCCCAAGCACCCGACTGCAGGCCGGGACTCAGCCAGAAGGGAGCTGGTGAGGTGGTTCCCTCCGCAGCAAAAACATGTGGGTTTTACACTTACCCTCTGGTAAACATACAAAAAACTATGGAAAGATCCACCATTTTCAATGGGTAAATCCACTATAAATGGCAATTTTCTATAGCTATGTTAGTTTACCAGAGGGTAGTTCTTGTTTCGGGGCCTGAAAAAGGGTGGGATGAGAGGCATGATAATAGTGCTTATATGCAAACAAACATGTGATGATAATCGGAAATGTGGGGCTTTTTCACCATCCATCATTGGGATAAAAAACACCAAACTATCCATTCAAAATCTAGTCTTAAGTGAGCTAAGTGAGCTAAATCACAATTTCCCCCATCTTCCCCATCTATTTTTTGGCACTGGATCATAGAAACGTTAGATCTGAGCAGCCGCAGGGCTACACTGTGCTGGTGGATGCTTATGCCAAGTTAGGGGATCTAGAGAAGGCCGAGACATGGATGCGACCCATCGATGAAGGCACAAGGGCGCCGGCGGCGCCGGCGCTGGTGCCATGGTATTTGGTGAGAAACCACAGCGTCAGAGAATGGCAAGAATGGGATAGTTTCCATTGAGATTCCGTTAAATCATGTTAAATCTCAAATATTTTGGGATCTGCTTTCGGCTTTGAGATTTTGTGATCATAATTAGGTAGCAATGATGAGTCAACTGGGTAAGAATTTGGCCATCTTTTCCGGGTAAATTGCAGGCGGCGAGGCGACTGTGGTGAGCTACGGTGCGATGTGTCTTGAATCACATTTGTGGGAAGATTCTTCGTGGGCTTCTGCGACATCTTTGATAAATACATAAATACATAAATACATGTACAATCATGTACATGTATGTGTGCGTGTATGTGTAAATGATTGTAAATGTATATAGTATACACATGCATGTGTACCTGCATGTATAGGATGCATATCTATAGACTCCGCACATGCCCGCTGATTGCAAAGTCAAGTGTCCAAGGGGTTCGGAGATGGTAGACAAGTATTGACCCATTTTTTTAATGGCTCAAGATCCAAAATTTCAATGCACTGTCCGGAGCTGAAACCCCTAAAAATGAATCACGAGCTATGAAATACATTTATTTTGTGGGGATGACTCCCCAGAATAACTACCAGCTGTTTCCATGTTCAGGGTATCCGGGTGTTGGTCCACAGCCATATTTGGGGGTAATCATATGTAAACAATCATAGTTTGCTACAGATTCTGCCAACAAACTCAATAAACATATGCTCAAAATCATGGTTTAATATAGATGGAGTGTATTTCCTCATCATGAAATGCATATCTCCATATTATGAATGAATACCCTCTGGTAATTTAACATAGCTATTGAAAATGGCCAGTTATAGTGGATTTTCCCATTAAAAATGGTGGATCTTTCAATAGCTACGTTAGTTTACCAGAGGGTACATACTGTGAAAACAATGACTATAGATGCTCCCAAAGAAATTTTCAATGAATCCATCCCAAAAGATTCCCCGATCCTCAGCTTGGATGCGTGCGCGAAGTTTCCTCAAGCGCTCAAGGCAAGGGAGCCTCTTGGACTATGGAGATATGAAGCACTAGTTGATGGGGGTATTGAACCATATGAAGCATGGGAAATGACTATGAATACTTGGGATAGTGGATTGATATAATGTGAAAATTCATGGTGAAGAATGGAAAGTCATCTGGATTTTGGAGGGGATTTAACCAACATTAACGAACTGTAACGGGAATGTAGATACATATATACATATATACATATATACATATATACATATATACATATATATATATATATAATATTATATATATGGAATATGAATGGGGGCTGAAACTGATGGTGTTGAAGAAAATGGATATTAACCAACTGAATGGGGATGTGTTCATGAGATTTAGCCATTGGTCATGAACTTGGAAGGGGTATTTAACCAACTACGGGGATATTGACATTGGGATATTGGCGGAAATTGAGGATTTACCCTTTGGGAATCAAGCATGGCTGGCTGGGAAATCTGCTGTAAATGGAATATCATCTACCGATTTAGATTTTTTCCAGCAAGCAAAGGTTGATTACCAGAGGGTAGTGGGTTTGCCTAAAGATTGGGTACAACAAAGTTGATAATTTATCACCATTTTGCTGTCCTAAAATTGTCATCTTGGGGGTATGCCCCATTTTCTGACGCCCAATGGTGAGATTACAGTATTCATCGTGAGAACCAGAACTAGGAAAAATACAGATAATACATGATAATGATAATAATCATGACGATAATTGCATTTCTTTGCTTTTCTTTCTTCCCAGTGAACTTCCGAAGGGCCTTGAACAATAGACCCAAAGATGGATGATCAACATAGCAAGCAACTTATGCATAGTACAATCAATGCTCTATTTAACTATCGACGAATGTAGGATTGCACACTGTGACCATCTTTGGGGGTTCAGTTGAAATTACTAATTGATATAGCCATGGTGATAATCTCCATAAATTGAAATCACCTCCATCATTATGGGGATATATATATATAAGCCACACAAACAACCACTTCTAACTGGAAACTGCACCCCAAAGTAGGCTCCCCAAGACCGAAACCAGGAGCACATGTGGTCACATCTCAGGTGGCATGAGCGCATGGTAGCGCGGGGTGTGGCACCGCAACTTGGCTCGGCCCTGGGGGCCCTGGACCTGTCGTAGCGGGGATGGTTTACACACAGCCCATTTGGAGGTTTCCTAAGTGGACTGGGGGTACCAACCCGAATCATCCACAATTTAGAAATTGGGATTTTCCAGTATCAACATGTATAAACCATCCAGCGAACTTGGGGTAGCTCCATTTTAGGACGCCCCACATTTTTTTCGAGATTCACATCAACTTGCCGAATTTGCTGAATGGCATTCTGCCATGTAGGAGGCAACTTCAATGCTCACCCATAGGTGGTCTGGACCTCCCTGGTGAGATGCGCCCTGAGGAATGAGCATACATTTACCGCACTCATCACAGCCCTGGCAAACTGTGGCTATTTCAAGGCACTCTGGTGGGATTTCAGATGATTTCATGAGCTGGCCACGCAGTTGCAAAGAATGGGATAGGGCAAGTCCCCCAATAGAACCCATGAACATTTACCCTAGGGTAAACCAACATAGATGTGGAATATCAACTATTTGTAGACTATTTTCCTTGGGTTTCACCGTGGGTTTTCCTCATCTTTCCGTACGTTTATCCTGGGGTAACATTCCCATCTATTGCCATCCCTATGTCCACTAGCTCTCCAGGAAGCTTTACAGGTCTTGCAGTCCATGACTCATTTCGGTCTCCTGGGAGACGTGCCTTGGAGAGAAAATAAACTGGGGAAAAACAACGAAAAAACGCAAGGTTTTCGATGATTTTGATGGGTTTTCTATGATATTTGGACATGATGGTTGGTGGCAAAGGAGTTTGTGATTGCTGATTACTGCTGCGGATGCTGTGAATGATAGGAGTCAGAATTCGTGGACATCAATCTCCAGTGGTATTTTGACATTTCATGAGATGCTTAAAATTAGCCATGCAACATCTCAGGCGGTGACCTTCTCTTCGTTGTTGGCAGCTTGTGCCAAAGCAAGGGAGATCAAGTGCGCTGAGCACGTGTGCCATGGTGAAGTCGTTGGAGTTTAACCTAGGGAATTCCGGGGATCCAGGTCCTCAGGTGCTGCTGCCATGAAGTTTTGATTTCACCGAAATCTTTGCACCTTTTAAGCAGATGGGGTAACGGTGAATGTATGGTTAATGTTTAGTGTACAGAAAATTCCATGCTTGCGCTGCACGGATTCCGACCTAGGGTCTGACCGAAAAAAGGCCATCCCCACTTCACACCAGAAATGGCTTGGCTGGTGAGGTTTCTTTTGATGCAACAGCGTGGGATTCAGCCAAATATTTTCACATACACTTCTCTCGTCCCTTAGCCGCACCAAGATCAGGCGGTGAGACTTTTATCGAGCTTTGTTAGCGGAGTTTGTCAGACAATTTTGTAGTATGTTATGATATGTCATATATAATATAATATGTATAATATATAAACTGATACCTATATGTATAATTATGTATATATATATATACGTACATACATGTGTACATATTGCTGAACATAGGCTGTACACCCCAAATCCCATGGTTTATCATCACAGTCCCTCCGAAATAGGGGCCTTTATTGTTAAGTCCTTGCCAGGCCAGGGCCTATGCGAACTGTGGCAAGTGGCAAGAGGCAGAGAAGTTGAGCTATTCCATGGAAGCCGCAGGAGCGAAGTTCTTTTCCAACAAAGGTGATTTGGGTAATTTGGGGTCATTTTCCCAGGAAATCCCATGAACAATGGGGAATCGATTTGTTGGGAAGATGGTTTATGAATTTTGGGAACCCTTTTTTGCAAATCCAAGTTTTTGGAGGATCCATCACTTGAACCACTGGGAAAAAGTTGTGCGAACATCACAACAATTACTGTAGATTTAAATGGTACAGCTGGGATGGCTTGTGAGAGCCTTCAAGCCAGAACCGGAGTCATAGGATGTTTGGTCCCATCATGAGGATCAGCAAATCAGCAACCTTCTTTTTACCCTGTGATTCCCACAAACATCCCAGTTGTTGGGCTAATCAACACTTTTTCAAGGCAAATCTGGAATACGGCATATAGAATTCAATATATGTATATGTATAATAGACATAGAATGATAATAAGAATAATCAAAATAGTGGTAAGTTTATAATAATAAGGTGTATATATATATGTATATATGTGTATATATGTATATATGTATGTATGTAATACATATATATATGTATCCACCTAATGTACACATAAATAAGTAAATATATATACATCACCTTGATCAGGATTGCTCATCAATGACTTCTTCCTCTACGCACTGCTTTTGGCTTACGTGCTGGCTTCTCCGAAGCAGCCCAAGAGGGCAGAAGAGACCTTTCTTCGCGTGATCCGTGCAGGACACATCGAGGTGAACCAATATCTCATGTCGGTCCTTCACCGCGCCGTGGGGCGTCATCGCGCCAGGGAGGTCTCGGCTCTGGCGCAGATTTCGAAAGCGCAGAAAGCGCAGCAATGCACGGTGAATTCCTCCCTGCATGGTGACAAATTATCGATTTAGCCTGAGGTAGATTTAGGATCTTTATGTGGCCTGACTGCTACCTGTGAAACCCAAAATTCGTGGCCTTTGAAGTGCCTGTTGGTAGGTTCTCGGCATCTCTTGTTGGTGTTTGCCATTCAAGGAACCATGTGAGCATCTCTTGTTGTATCCTGCAATCAAGCCTTGTTCAGGCAGGATGTGCACCTCAGCAATGCCCAGTGAGTACCCCGTGGTTGCATGAGTACTGTAGATGGGGAATACCAGCAGGCTTACTTGGGATTGCTATGAGCACCTTGGAACCTTTGCAGGGGTAACGCCTTTGACCCTTGACAGGTTTGTAACTGGGCATGGCTCACGTGTTTCATCCTTTATGCATGTTGGGTCTCCACAGGAAAGCCTTGTCAGATGGTTGGTCCAGCATCTTGGGCGTGCTTAAACTAGATGCAACTGCTGATCAAGAAAACGGGCAATGCCTCGAACACCTGGACTCAGTCGTGCAGATCTTTGGGTACTCCAAGGTGGTTGAAATGGTTTGAGGCTGAAGATTTTTGAATGGCAAATCTGTTGGTTGGGTATTTTCCTGGTAGACTTGTAGCCATGTAATAGGAACCACCCGAGTCTTCGATTTCGAGGCAACCCCGTTCGTAGTTTAGGTGTGCCGTCTTTGGCGCCGCTGGTGGAAGAAAAAGCGACATGGCTCTGTAGCTGCTAAACCTCTGTTGATTGATGATCATATGTAATTTAGGGGCTATACTACCCGATATCCGATATTGGAGCAGATCACAATCCACTCTGAATTTTTCAATCCCTACTAACCAATCAGTATAACAGGACAGTGTCGGTTTGTTTCACACTGCTGTGGTCTCCAAAGATGGGATGCACGATTGAAATAGAATTCATCGAAGAGTAGAGGTGCCCCCAGGAAGATGAAAACCTGGACACTGTGACATCACTGAGAGCCTGAGCCATAGCGAAACGATGCATGCTCAAATCCCAAGTCTCTTGGTGAAATTCCCAATTTCCATGGTTTCATAACATATTTTTGGTACAAATCCAATCTTCCCCTATTCAAATCACCATTTTCCCTATTGAAATCACCGTTTTCCCGTGTCAAATCTCCAATTTTTGTGCACGAAAGTCACATCTCAGGTGTGGAGTCTGAAGAGTGCCATGAGCACTTGGCCAGCCTGGGAGGGATCCAGGTTTTAGTTGGTCAGCTGGACTGGGCAGCGCTTTTTGTTGGGGTCAGCCCATGGATTCTGGGAGTGGTACCCTCTGGTAAACATACAAAAAACTATGGAAAATCACCATTTTTCATGGGAAAACTCACTATAAATGGTCATTTTCAATAGCTACTTGTATGTTAGTTTACCAGAGGGTATTCATTGTGGTTAGTGGTATCTTGCTGCGGGATTTGTCTGGCGCAGGACTGTTCGGAGTTGGATGTGAAGAAAGACCATGACCACGATCTGTTGCTTGAGGCATGGCACAGATCCCACGAGAGCGTTCTGTCTGCAGTGTGCTCTGTTGATTTCAAAAAGCAGACATTGTACCAGCCATTTGTGACTGGCTGATGCAATCAAGTACTTATAGTACTCCTATGTATTTGTTGAGGGGGGCTACAGGACACTCCCCTGTTTGAACACCACAGGCCGTGTGGAATCTGGAAGATTTGATCGTCCACCAGGATGGCCATCCGTTAGACCGCATGGGGCCTCAGAGGGACACATCGATCCCATTTGGTGACTACCATCACCATTTTCCAAGAGATCGAGATATCCGATATATTGGGATGGATCACAATGATCACAAGCCTTGTTCGATTAGTAGCAGTTGTGTATGTTCATCCAAACATATGGTATCATCATGTCTTATAGGTCTTGACTGCTAGATATATTCTAAAAATCTGGACCCCCAGATAATCCCCCGAAAAATAGCTAAGTTATATAGCTAAGTTGGTTTATAACTATGTAGATTCACTATGCCTCATGGTAGGTGTATCTATAGTGAATGGATGTTTTCATGGGGCTTGACCAACAAAGATAACTTGGGCGCCACCTTCAAGGTGATAGGAACCAATTTTTCGCCATCTTCAAATGGCGACTCCGATGGGATTTTGTTAACATCCAGAATCCTGCCAATTGAACACCATAGCCTATAACTGTATAACTAACCTCTGGTTATTTAACGTAGCTATAGAAAATCCCCCATTCTTAAAAGGTAAACCAGGTAAACCATCTATTTTCATGGGCCATTTTCCATGTTTTTTATACCCAGAGGGCACCCTTTTTTTTTGGACAACGATCGCCGAGGCTTTTGCCATTTGGCCGTGGAGGCGGACCATGCTTGGAGATGGTGTCGATAGATAGCATATTTAACGATGGATAGTAATGGTTAGTAATGGTCAGTAATGCCAATATTTTTTGGATAATCATTCCAACTGTTACTCACTCTTTCATATTTTTCACAGGGGTGGGTCAACCACCAACCAGTAAATGATGGGATATGATATATGATACAGTAGTGTATAATATCAGACAATATCAGTATGAAGTATCATTAATATAATACATAATATCATAGTATATTTACATCACATCACCATGATATATGTATGATAGTGTATGTATATATAATGTATGTATATGTATACGATATAATACCAGTGATGATGATAATTAATCATGATAATACTAATGATAAAACCAATAATAATAACACTAATGTTCATAATAACAGAAACTACAATGAAACACAATGGTGATATAGTGCGGATATAATGGAATCTATAACCAATGAGTGATATAAAATTATATATATAGCAAGTTATCTAAAGTTGGATTATATACGTATAAAACCAACTACCCATAGTAGGGATATGTATATATATATATATACATACCTACCTACCTACCTACCTACCTACCTACATCCATGCATGCATGCATGCATGCATACATACATACAAACTAGTTGATGACAGGTTGCCAATTGAATGATGCCGGGGCTCAAGCCTCATGTCTCCTAGGGCCCTTCTAGGATTAGTTTTCGAGGGACTTTCGACTAATTTGTGGGGACTAGGGTGTCCATTTTACTGTGTGCAACCTAGTTTCGGTCTCTTGGTCCTTTTCTTTCTTCTTGGTTGGATTTGTGGTTTGGTCACTTGTGGTCTTGGTTTCTGGTGGTTGATTTGTGTCGGTGTTGTGCCTTGGACTCCTCCTGTGGATTTGTCTGGCCCACCTATTCTTCCATCTCGTGCCCGGGTGTTGTCTTCTTACTTGCATGAGCAGGGCTCCATCCACCGAGAGCGCCACCGTTGACCTGTCCCTTACCCTTCCTTGTGGACTTCGTGTCTCCATCACTGGCCCTTCTTCGTCCTCTGGACTTGCTGCATCACTTCTTCAACACGTCGCTGCTTTTGAGCCTGACCTGTCTGCCCCGTCGGAGTTTGAGCTGGTTTCCAGTGTCCCTGATTCTCCTGCTGCTGCTCCTTCTCGTCCCCTTGGACTTGAGACCCGAGACCAAGTGCGCCGGTCACTCTTGCCTTGCCCTTCGTCGCTGTTTGTCTTGTCCAGCAGACTTTGTGGGTCCTCCCTGTCTGGAAGAGATCGAGTTCACAGGGCCTGGATTTGTGGCCAGTGGGCTGCAGCAGTGCGTGACTCCAGAATCGGCAGCCCAGATAGGACACCACCTATCGATCTCAGGAACAGGTTCTAAGAGTTCGGCTGGGTACTGGGGCTGCATTGGCTCCCTGTCCAACTCTGAGTCCATTTCACAGAGTTTCCCAAGTGAGGTTGAGGCCAAGATCTACCTGCAAGCAGCGGGAATCACTGACGTGGTCTTTGCCCCTTAGTCTAAAAAATGGAAACTGCATACAGCTTGGCACTGGCGGATTTGGTTTCGCTAGAGCACGATGTGGTCCCCTACATCATGGATTGGCCTCAAGTTCCGGCAGACGACGGCGAGCCCGAAGCGGCCGTCCTTGTGGTGCTGAAAAGGCCTGGAGGGTTCCTAGCTGCGGTTCCGGTTGGTTTCATGCCCGAAGAGGTTTTGGCCAATGGCAACATGGATCCTCCTCCTGGTGTGGTAGGGCCTTCAACAGTTTTGCGGCTTCCTGGGATGGTGTTGGAGAATGGAGTTTTGGCGCCCACCGGGTCTCTCATGTCGGTCGTTGTAGTCGATCTGAACGAGAGCGTGGTGGCGCAACTGCGGCCAGTGGATGCCGGCGAGGCCTACCCCTTCTCCTTCGATGCAGATCAGCGGTTTGCTGTGCCTCATCCTCAGCTGCTTATAACCTCTGCTCGGGAGTGGGCGGAGGCCAGCGGGGAGACTTCGCATCGGGCCTATTTGTCAGTGGAGGAGGCCGCAGAGGGAGTGCCAGTTTTGGACATCGAGGAACAGGCCGACGACCCGCCTGTGATACCTCGGCCGGCTGCAAGACGCAGGGCAAAAGCTCCAGCGCCTGGGCCAGAGCGGCCTATGTCAGGCGCAAAGCGGCCCACAGTTGCCACTTTGGCATCCTCCATGGAACAGCTGCTGATGATGAACGAAGGCTTCACCAAGAACTTGGAGTCCCTCACACAGCGCCAGATTGCGTTGGAGAAGCGAGTTGCCACCCCAACAGCCCCAGAGGCCGGCCCCAGTGTGACTCTGCGCCAGCCTATCTCTTCGGCATTGATGCCACAGACCTCCAGTTTGGGAACAATAGCTCAGCAGCTTGGTACGCCCCCAAGGACTCTTGCACCTACAGCACCGGGTCTGTTGGGATCTCCCTTGGTGCGCCCCAACGAGCTGCAAGAATTGGAGGACGAGAAGAGAGAGGGAGGCCAATCTTCCTCGTCAGATCCGCTGGCTCAGGCAGTGCTGGCACAGTCTCAGGCGTTGACGGCTTTGGTGGCACAGATCGCCGAACAGAGCGGCGACCCAATGTTGGAGCTCAGCACAACTGGAGCCTCATCTGGGACGCGTGGAGCACAAGGACGAGCCCGGCTTCAAGCAGAGCTTGCGGCGCAGAAGGGAAGCTTTTTCACTTCGGTCTTGGCGGCCATGTCAAGGCGGATGTGCCCCACAATGTCACCGGAGGGCAGCCCTCAGGAACTGATGGACAGAGGTATCTGCGGAACCCGCTACCTGGAGCGGTTTGGTGGCTACGGGAAGGTGAGGGAGCTTGGATGCTTGCAGTATCAAGTCATGTCCATCATGGATTGTCTGCAGACGCAGAATTGGCAGGCTGCCCGGGATCAGACCGCCCTTTTGGCAGTCACCCTGGATCAAGCAGCATTGGACTCTGGCAAGTTCGACCTGGCTCAATTGCTTTGCCTACCGGAGGAGCCTCCCTCGACTATCTTCACAAGTCGCCAGGGCAATATCCTGGCAAAGCCACGGGCCTTCTCGCCTTTAGCGGATCAAAAATGGGTGACGGTGGCTCTGGCTTACATAAAAGAATTGGATGTGATCACTTCAAAGCGTCTGGAGCTGACAAGTCAAAGCCGGCAAGGGACATTCGGCAACAGCTCTCTGACGGACGCAAGTCCAGGCCAGCCCAAAGCAAAGCCTGCAGCGAAGAAGAAAGCCAAGGGAGGAGGAAGAGGAGGCCAAAATCAGCCAGCAGAGGCAGACGAAGCCTGAGCCCTGGAGACAAGAGCAACAACAAGGCAGATGTGACCGACAATCCTTTGCAAGCTCAGATCAGTTTTCGCCAATGGGCGATCTGTTTGCCTCGTTGGATTTTGAGGTCGAGGACAACGTTTTCTCACTGCCTTGCCCGTTCCTTTGCTGCCTTGAGCCGATCTAACCAGACGGCTTCCACAGTTTTTCCACTGCCCCTACCCCATTTGGATTGCTTTCGGTGCAGTGGCCCTGGACTTTCCCAAAAGCGACTTTGGACTTTGGCCAAGAAGCGTCTTCTGAATATCTGGACTTTGGTTTTGGATTTCATGTTCCTTGGAAGATGGCCGTCGCTTGAGGAGCTCAGGAGGTCCCCGTCTGTTGAGCAATGTGCCGTGTTTGACAGACTGCGGACTATGATAGCTGTGTGTGGTGATGCCCGGGAGTTGGTTTCTTTGTGCCCTGGTCGAACCGGCCCTGAACTTGGTTCCAACCTGTTCCAGCTGGAGCGTTTCTGTGATGGCTGTCCGGATCTGGCCTCCGGCTACTTGCATGGTCCTTGTCGTCCTTTCACCCCAGACCCTGGCTTGTTGTCTGTGAGTGAACACCCTGAGCTGTTGCCCTATCGGTCGCTCGATGTCTGTCGTTTGAAGCTGGTAGGCGAGGGGAAATGGCCTATGGAATCCTTTTTGAATGGCTCCCTTTGGTTGCCCTTCCAAGAGCCTGCGTTTCTGTGTCATGGTCTTGAGGTTCCAGTCGGAGAGATACCCAATTTTGCAGCTGAGAAACCTGAGGAGTGCTTGAAGCTTGCTCGTCTTTGGGATGTGCGTGGCCTTTTGCACCTGGAAGCTCAACCCTTGAAGCCTGGGTATTTCTCTCGAGTTTTTAATGCCTATAAGGACCAAACACGAGACCGACAGATTGGCGATAGGAGGCTCCCAAACTTGTCCGAGTTTCATGTTGATGGGCCCTCCAAGTTTTTGCCCCAGGGCCGCTCCCTGGTGTACTTGCATGTGCCTCGGTTCACCCATGGCATTCGGGGCTCCATAACTGATAGGAGGGATTTTTACCATCAGGCTGCCGTAACTGCAGAAAGAGCACGCACCAACATGCTCCCTTTCTCCTTTCCCCTTTTGGACTTCCAGGGATGCTCTGCCTTGATGGATTTTCGCAATCAGTTTGGAGTCAGAAAATCGGGTAGGCGCGAGGTGATAGGTGATAGGCTTGGACTTCCACCCAAGATCAGGTCTTCGTGTGCCTTGCCTGAATTCGCCTTTCCTTGCTTCAAGTCGTTGTTTCAAGGGGACCACCTTGGGGTTGAGTTCGCATTGCGTAGTCATGAGCAGCTTCTCCAAGATGCCGGGCTCCTGCATGAAGATCGACGCATCCAAGGGAACAAGCCGTTTCCTCGCGGGCCCTTGTGATTGACGACTATTTTTGCCTGAGCTCTGAACGACTTTCCAATGACCCTGCCAATGGATTTGCACGAAAGGCTCTGGACTTGGCCCGTGACAGCTATGATGCCAGCAATCTCCTTGGCTCTCCTGAGAAGGATGTCTGCTCGGCCTCGACTTTGAAAGCTGCTGGAGCTGAGATTAGATCCGGTGAGACAAATGTGCGCCGTGGTTTTGTGCCTGTAGCTGCCCCTTTCAGCAAGCGCTTGGCTCTGTCTGTTTTGTCTCTGCGCACTGCTGTTCTCCCTGGCGTCACCGCTGGTCTTTTTGCGCGTCTCCTTGGGAAGTGGGTTTCGGTCTTGCAGTTCCGAAAGCTTTGGTCTTCCTTGGTTGATGAGGCTTTTGTCTTCAGTGCGCAGTGCCAAGCAGCCCCTACTCAGGTCCACCAACTGACCAGGAAGATCGCACAGGAGATATGCATGCTTGCGGCAGTAGCCCCCCTTGTCATGACCAACATAGCTGTGGATTACCTTGGTGAGGTGTTTGCTACGGATGCTTCCTCCGACAAAGGCGCCATCATTCAGGCTCCCATTCCCAGGACCACTGAGACGATTCTTTGGCTTGACTCTGATCAAAAACCTGGGTATGTGCCCTTGGACAATCCTTTTCGTGCGCTCTTGCGTGGGCTTGGGGAGTTTGATGGAGAAGAGAGCTTGCCCCCTGAAACCTGTGAGGTTGAAGGTCCTTTCAAAGCTCCTTTGATGTACTATGACTTTGTGGAGATCTGCGGGGGGGCTGGAAAGATCACCTCTGCCATGGCGTCCTTTGGTTTTGTCTGTGCCCCGGTATTGGATTTGTCCGAGTCCAGACATTATGACCTGTCGTCCTTGCGGCTTTTGGAATGGGCCATCTACATGATTGAGGAGGACAGGTTCAGAAGTTTCTTTGTGGAGCCGCCCTGCACAACATTCAGCCCTGCAGCCCACCCTGCTGTGAGATCCTATCGGGAGCCCTTGGGTTTTGACAGGGCCAACCCAAAAACGTTGCATGGGAACACCTTGGCTTTTCGAGCGCTTGTCCTGTTGAGGGTTGGCAGACGCTGCCGTAGACCTTGTGGGCTTGAACAGAGTAGGCTGTCCAAGATGTGCTGGCTCTCCTTCTGGAAGACCCTTCTCAGCTGTGGATTTTCCGAAGCGGTCATTGCCTCTTGCATGTTCAAAAGCATTCACCGTAAGGAGTTTCGGCTGTTGTGTTACCTGTTGGACACGGAGTTTCTGGACGTCAGGTGCTGTGGGGGTCATGCTCATGTCCGTATTCAGGGAGCTTATACCAAGCCTTCAGCAACCTACACAGATGGTGTTGCGCTGCACATTGCCGAGGCCTTCCGCCGAGCTCTGAGGTTGCTGTCTGCAAGTCAGTGTCTGGAGCCAAACACCGTCGGTCATGAGTCTGTCCTTGCGAATGACGTTATGGTCACGTCGAAGTGGACTTTGGTGAGAGAGTGGTTTTGGAAGAAACCAGGCCATATCAATGTCCTGGAAACCTCTGCTGCAGTGTCCAACCTTGTGTCTCTTTCCTTGCGTCGGTCGTCGGTTCGCTTCTGTCATTTGGTTGACTCTGCCGTTGCGAGAGGAGCTTTAACCAAAGGGCGTTCCCCGTCGCGTGCTCTCCAACCTCTTGTGAGGAAAGCTGGTGCCATCTGTGTCTGTGGTGATTTGTATCCGTCTTGGGGTTACTCTCCCACCAGGCTCAATGTTGCCGATGACCCCACCCGGGATAGGCCTGTGAGATCTGCTTGGACTGCCTCTCTGGTTCAGCATGGTTGCCCTTGGGATGTTCTGAGGCGAGATGGCACGCGTGGTCTCCGGCGTTTCTCTGCCAACTGGGTGCGTCTAGTACTTCTTGTCATCCTCCTGCCGAGCTCCGTCGAAGCCTATGGATTTTGCTCCCCTAGCCTGTCTTGGACCTTCTCTGTCTCTGTTGACTTTGGCTATGGACTTTCGTTCTCATGCTCAAGCTGGATGCCTAGGCTCTGTGATGGATTTGGCTGGCTTGTGGAATTTGCACTCGGCCTTGATTTCCCTTTTGGCCTTCGTCCGGCCTTCATTCCCACTTGGATTTCAGCCGTGGGACTTTTGGTTTGCTGCGTGTCTGTGTTGGGCTTTGTCCTTTGTAAAGTTGCACACAGTAAAACACGTAGGCCCCCCAAAAATAGGTTCGGCCGTAGGTTTAGCCTAACACGGGCATGGGTAATCGCCATGGTTCTTTGCATTCATGCTGCATCTGGCGCTCCTATCGAGCCATGTTCAAAAGCTGACCGGGACCGAGTTTTGCAGAGGGCTGGCACTGCAATCATTTCCACAAGGGCAGTCAGAGAACAAACCAGAGACAAGCGGCGCATTTACCTGGAAAGATTCCGCAGCTGGCTATGGAGTGAGAAAGGAGTGTCCCTGAAGTTTTTGCTGGAAGTAAAACCTCCAGACCCTGAACGCATTTCAAATCTGCTGATCGAATACGGCAGGGCTCTTTATGCTGGGGGAAAGCTATGGGATTTTCTCGGAAACCATCAACGCCATAGCAGTTGAAAGGCCGCTGATCAGGAGGCAGCTGAATGGAGCGTGGGATCTGGCTTTTGCCTGGCTGTCAGATGAGCCTACGCAGCATCACCCGGCAATGCCTCTTACTGTTCTTGCGGCAATGGTGACAGCAGCGCTGATGTGGGGGTGGCCACACGAAGCGGCGGTGCTGCTCATTGGTTGGACTGGCATTATGAGGATTGGGGAAATTTTAGCAGCTACAAGAGCCGAGCTGATCTTGCCTTGTGACTCAGCTCCCGGCACCCCCTTCGTTTTAGTTGTCATTAGACAACCGAAGACACGGGGCAGGGCGGCCCGTCACCAAGCTGCTAGGATCGACCAATCTGATGTCATCCAATTTTTGACAAAGATGTATGCCCGTGCAGATCATGCAGACAAGCTGTGGCCGTATTCAGCCTCGACTTTGCGGAAGAGATTTTCTCAGTTGCTTGGGGCACTCAACCTACCTGACCGGAGGGCTGCAGATCCGGAGTTGGTAAGGCGCAGGGGACGTTGGTTGAGTGCCCGCACGATGGAAATCTACCTGCAGGAGGTCATGGTCACCACCTTCGAAGAGAAGATCAACCCTAAGACAAGGGCCCTAATTCATTTGTTTGCTGGTGGATATGCGATCACCCTCGAGCGCATCATGGCTTTTCTTGAGTGTGGAATCCCACCAGGTGCATGGTATTATCTACTCAGAGGTGCAGATGGCTTTGAGCAAGGCATTGGAAAGACTGGGGTGGATGGTAGCAGGAAGACCTCTCATGCCAACAATCACCGGCAGAGAGCTCATACAACTCCCTTTCAAGGCGGCAAAAAGGAGAGCGGCTACCTGATGACAGGTTGCCAATTGAATGATGCCGGGGCTCAAGCCCCCTCCCGTCCCGTCCCAGACTACACCTCTGAGTGGTAGCAGCAGGAAGACCTCTCATGCCAACAGTCACCGGCAGAGAGCTCATACAACTCCCTTTCAAGGCGGCAAAAAGGAGAGCGGCTACCTATATAATATTAATGCAATATTATAGTATAGCAACGATCTATACATAATCCAACATAATGGCAAACTTGCTGGCGCTAAAGGGGGTACGGGGGAATGGGATGATGACACATAGTTTATGGATGTGGTCATTCCCCCGTCATGCCATTCCCTACGTAAGCACCAGCAAGTATGATGAATTCATTTTTTTGCAGGAACCTCATAACAGGATTTCATGAAAACTTAGGATAAATCTCATAACAGAATATTTTTCTAATCTTTTATCTATCTACCTTTGATCCAACCTGCAGAGACATTTTTATCGTCTGAAATCTGGATGAAGGACTTCACCATGAAGCCTGGAAGGGAATGACAAAAAATCAGCGACTTTGCCTTCTTCACGGTGTAAAAGATGAAAGAAGATTACTTCGCCATGTTCATAATAGGTTATTAATCTTTAAATCTTTATTTGACCGGATACTTTTGCTGCTCGTATTCTCACTCTTGTGACTTAGTCATAGCCTCATGTTTGCTGATGATGTCCACCTGTTTGTGGCTCATTGGCAAGCCCAGAAAAATTTTATCTAGGCAACCCCCATTCCCAGGAGCCTTTTTCTGTTTTTTCTTTTTGGGCAAGCCGATGTTCGTTCATGTTCATTTTTTTCCAACTTGAAAGACTTACCCTCTGGTTATTTAACATAGCCATGGGAAATGGCCCATTTATAGATGGTTTACCTATTAAAAATGGTGATTTTCCATGGCTATGTTAAATAACCAGAGGGTATCCAACAAGTTCCAGCCGAAATTCCCAGCTGCCAGGCAGGTGCAGTGGAGAAGCTACAGAAGCTTCGCGAGGTGAGGATCTTTACCCCCAAACTTCCGATGTTTTCATGCAGGATTTCTTTCATCCACAGTATCTTATATATAGTATATAATATATAATATAAAATATATAATATATAATATATAATATATAATGTATAATGTATAATATATAATATATAATATATAATATATAATATATAATGTATAATATATAATGTATAATATATAATATATAATATATAATATATAATGTATAATG
>Ga0126342_10004134_pt1 | contig 24535 bp, 27 predicted proteins | sample Cyp1metagenome_FD_92528 | JGI IMG/M metagenome (GOLD analysis project Ga0126342, IMG submission 92528) | Coral microbial communities from Lord Howe Island, Old Settlement Bay, Australia - Cyphastrea 1 metagenome | ecosystem: Host-associated > Invertebrates > Cnidaria > Coral ...
ATGAAGCATGCCAAGGGATTGTTTAAGCGGCCCATAAGAAGCCATTGATGTGTGGCCTCGGGGTGGCTGTTGGCTGCAGGATGAGGCATTCATGTCCAAATGCCTGGAAGTCTTAACTGGAGGACGAAGCATGGCAGGAAAATGTTTACGCGATGTGGCCTTGGGGCAGCTTGCTGGCTGCGAGATGGGTTTGACCTTGGAAAGCGCAGAGGGAGAAGTTCCACACCTGCGGTGGTCCCAGGCGCCGCCCCTGCCTTGGCCAAGGCCGGGGTCGGCGGATATGGGATCATTATGTATGATCCTCTAGCCAAATACCATCAAATACCATCAAATACCCTTCGGCGGCCAAACATTGCCATGGAAACTCATGGAAAAGCACAAATTCTCGGATATCCTCATTATTGAAAATTGAAAATGATGGATTCTTCATCGCCGGGAGGGATACATGGGGATATCACATACAGAAGTCGTCAATTCAAAGGTCGTGGACTTCATTCACGGAGATCCAATCAAGTTGAACTCAAAGTCTTTGAAGGTGGACGTTTCATCTATCAGCCGCTCAGCAGAAAACAGATGTAATGGGGCAGCTGGTTGCATTTTTGTCGAGTGGACGGCTGAAAAGAGAAGCACCTGATTTCTGCCATTCCCAGGCAAATTTCATGAAATTACAAGGTTGTGAGGTCTATAAAGCAGCGTACAAACGGGTAGGCCCCAGAAGACTCAATGGTTGTGGGATAAACTTGCAGACAATCGTTTGATAAGCAGCGGCCGTAGCGAGGCCCCTGCACAATAACTCCTTGTGAGATCCCCCAACTTTGACCAATTTTCCTCATCTCCAGGCGGCATTTCAGGCGCATTGGCCCTGCTTGGTGGGTCGATGAGAACACAACTGCCAGAGGACCAGGGTGGGAATGGCTTAGCAGATGGATTCTGAGAAATTCACGTACGACAAGGTAATGAATGATAATTGATAATGGATGCATAAATATATCTAAATGTCGTAAATGGCTAGATATGGCCAGCAACATCGTCCAGTTGATGATGTTGATGTCATGGCCATGCAGCGTAACCCGAACTGCCGCAGATCTACGCAGATCTGTTGTGGTGTCGAGGACGCTGGCACTGTCATTTGGAAGACGGCGACCACGTGCTCAGCCTCTCTGGCACCTCCAAAATCCTAAAGGCTCACCGAGCACGGGACGGTCGATACCACAGACGCTTGGCGATGGGCCAGTGAGGATGCTCTGCAAATATCGGTAATGTGCTAGAACTAGTGTCATTCTGGTAGTCATTTTAAAAATATCTAAAAATTTTCCAAGACTGGCCCGAGATGCTTGCTCAAAGTTTCATTGGGGGTTGGTTTAGGGCCTTTAGGGTTTATTCAGGGATATTCAGGGCCGTTTTTGTTTTCTTAGGGTTGGGGTCCGTTTTCGGATTCTCTTAGGGTTGGTGTAATTTTTCCCGAATGCGTAGCGAAGGGTTCTCGTTTTACTTTGGGGGCCTGGGGGTGGAGACGTGTTCGCTCGACGCCGCTTCTGCGACCGCAACCGTCGGCAACCGTTGACAATATGGCCGTGCCTATGGCGAGTTCTGCAAAAGTGGTCACTTTTGGAGGTTTCAAACGTCGCGTAGCCTTGTTTCACGTGGCAGGCGTGGTACTTTGTGACATTCCAACATTTTTCATAACGTGTCGAAAGTCGTTTTGTGTGGCTTGCGCAATACTTTTGCGTCGTTTTCAGAAGATGAGTTGCATTTTTCATGGCGCAGCACTTTGGAGACCTCCATCGTCATTCTGCGTGGCAGGCGCAACACTTCTGACGTGTCGTGTGGCGTGTTCTTGGCGAATCGCATTGTCAGGGCTGCGCGAAATGGATACAAGGAATTCCATGGCAGGCGTGGCATTTTGTGAGACGTGATGCAAATTGATGGAAGCCTCGCACGAAACATCGATTTTGAGGTAGCAAATTTTGAGGTTCATGAGAAAACTTGTAGGACAACGCCGATTTTGAAGCTACAAAGTGTGAAAAAATCAGGAAGTCTTGCACGAAATGCTCGATTTCAAGCTCCAACATGTCTTGTCTCGATTCTCTGGTTTTCTTCTGCCGTCGCTGTGTCTATGGGGGAAGCTGCAAAACTTATCATTTTCGAAGGTTTCAAAACAAGTTGTCATCTCGTTTTACGTGGCAGGCGTGGCACTTGCTGACATTTTCACGTCTCTCATCGTCTCTCAAAAAAGTCCTTTTGCACAATACTTTTTTGCAGCGTTTTCAGAAGATGAGTTGCATTTTTCGTGGCAGGCGTGCGTATCACTTTGGAGACCTCCATCGTCATTTTACATGGCGGGTGCGTGTTTTTTGCGAATCCCATATGAATTTCGGGAAACCGGAGAGAATCCACTAAGGACATTTGCAAGCAAGCGCTTTTACCTGGGCAATGCCAAAGTCGCAGCTCTTGGATGAGTGGCTCGCAACCACGCTGAGTTAAATCTGAGATACAAAAAAATGCGGCATGGATGCAGCTTCGGACTTGACATACAAACTTTGTTTGGTTGCTTCACTTAGCATTACATCATCAAAATTGATCAACATTTGCACATGTGACACATTCAGATTTGCGTCTCTATTTTTAACATTTTAACTGCTCAGTTCTTGGCTCCTACGCCTTCACCGGCTCCACGGTGCAGGCGCTGCAAGCAGCGATGCAGCTCGCTGTTTTTGGGCGGCAGCCACTTTGAGGTGGCGGCAAGAGGAGTTTTTGACAGGTGCAGTTGGGGCACCTGGGGCAGCTGATGCAGCATTCAATTCACATCAATATTATATATTTATTTATTAATATATATATATCTATATCTACACCCCTAGTATAATTATTAATTATATATATATAATTATATAATTATATAATCAGTTTACTATGTCGGTATGTCAAGTTCGTAGACTTTACTGATCCATGATCCACCTATATGGGATCAACTCTGGCGCTGTATTTTATGCACGCAGTTTGGCACCTTCCTTTGCTCTGCAGGCGCAAAGGAAATGGCCAGACCCTTGCTACTCCAGTGTTCGGAGCAGGATCTGAGTAGCTTGGCTCATTTTGATTCATTTTGAACAGACCCACTACCCTGAGTTCACCATAGGGAAGAATGTTGTCATGGGCCGGGATTCCGCTGGCAGGTAACATTGCTTGGGCATCCGCCTCCTTGGGTTTCAACCCTTCTGGATGGATCTCAGAAGTGGTGGGCTCCTACGCCAGACAATACTCGGAAGCCTGTTCACCGCAAGCTGTTGCCAACTTGCTTTGGAGTGCCTTGGACTCCTTGGACTATGGACAAGTGATGACAAGTGTCTAGAAAATTCTGGGACATATTTCTGTGACACCAGGCTTTTCCACTGTTCTCCAATTTGGGGGAGAAAACCGACATGCACTACAGTTAGACCACTTTTCTTGCTGCTTGTTTGTATGGCGTCGCCGGCGTATGAAGGGTAGACCATTCTGTCAAATCGCAGAGCTGTGCGGCTCGAGCTGCAAAGTGGCAGTGGACTATTGATACCATTTCCAACGGCGGTTCCGCCTCAGGTTTGGCCAAAGCTTTTGAAGGTGGCTTCGGAGATCAGGCCATCCTGCCAATGCCAATTGCAAAAGAACCATGCTGATGAAACAAATCAATACAAATCATCACTGCAATATAATTAATATAATTGTTATATTGTAACAATCTGTAACAATCTCATACAATTGCCATCATACTGTAACATGTTTGTAACATAACATAACCATTTCCTGCATAGTTGCAGGCTGTTGCTAAAGGCTCACCTGCAGCATGAATGCTGATCTCCTGGAGACGGCTTTTTCGTCTGATTTTCTCCACATCATTATAGGTACCTACCATAAATGTATTGGTACAAATAAATATCAATAATATCAATTAAATGTATAACATCCCAAAGGTGGATGAAGGTTGGTAGGCCTGAGGTTTTCTCCTGCAAGCATATCATTCTTCCTCACCAGCGGTGCAAACTTTCCAGGCTCATGATGTTGCAATGCAGTTCGACGCAGCAATACTTTCTTGCTTGCCTTCCGCGCAGCCACAACACGACACTTGGACGCCCAGAATACACTCAGTAGGAATTGGCATTGTATATCATTTCTTTAAACAAATGGTAAACCATTATAGTAGCCCATTGTAGCATATATATGCATAGTTATATATAAATGCCATGAACAGCAGTGCTTGGGCCCATCCAGAATTCAGAATTGGGAATGCTTCACCAAAGATCTACCATCCCACCTGCCTATGAAGTACAGGAGAGCGGTTACCATGTGACCACAGAAAGAGGTTCAAGAGCTGGTGCATGACAATCGATTCGGATCTCACCAAGCTACACGTTGGAAGCTTGCCTTAGCTACATTCCAGGTTGCTAATATCCTTTGGTCACTCGCAAAGCTCGGTGTTCCATTGGACGCGGAAGGCCGAGCAGATGGAGGTTTCAAGCGGGTGCCCACGGATCCTAAAAGCCAATTTCAATCCAGGTTTTTACATGTGGAGTATGGGCGGTATTACGGACCGCAACTCTTGACCGTGTTGGCATTCCTAGGATTGCGATTGTTCTGTTGGAGTGTTTCCGTATCGTAGATATATTGTATGAATATTGTGGATAAGATTCGCCTTCGAACAAGGTTGAAATGATTGGATGTTATTGGATGCTATAGTGGTTTCTCACCTGAGCTTGAGCTTCCAAAGGCACCGTGACACCTCTCTAACCTTCCCTGCCAGGCAAGCTGGTTGAGAGCTTGAGCACTCGCATGAGTGAGCTGCTTGAGGACTTGCCTGGCAGCCACAGTTTGGCATCATATGACAAGTTGCAACATCTTGATGACGAAAATGGGAACATAGAGGGAGAGATAGAGAGAGAGAGAGAGAGAGATGAAGTCAAAGTATGTGAAAGATGTGGGCTTTGGAATGCTCTGTGGGCATGTGTGCAAGTTGAGTGCCCACGGTTTTATCCCCATTGACCCTTCGGTTCCCTCACCTGGCAGGTGGAAAGTGGGGCTGAAAATTCTTACAGAAAGTGATCGCCTCGAAACCTGCAAATATCCATGGTTCAAATAAATCCATCGCAGCACCCATCATTTGTCTCTCAAACATCCATCAAGATGATTTCATGATTTCAAGCTATGTATAATATACAACACTAAGATTTATTAATATTCATTATTATTATTATTGCTATTTATTAGCATAAACCACAAAAATCATAACAAAAAACAGCATTGAATTCCTGGATCCCACCCCAGGGTGCCCCAGGACGCTGAGATCCAACACTTGGCGTCGGGCACTTGGGCCTTGGCAAAGCTCCATGGCACCAAGCAGGCCACGGGCCGCACCTTGGAGTTCCTGCGGAGCTTGGTAGTGCCCTGGCCTGGGAATGGTAAATGGAGTGTCTCCATATCTATCACATATATATATATGCATTTATATATTATATGATATGTATATATATAACTATATTATGTATATCCATATCGAGAATATGGCTGATATATGTGTGCAAGTGTCTATTGATGAACATGAACTTAAGATGACTTGAGTGTATTCACGGTGTTGGTGTTGATGATGGTTGACGATTGTTGTTGATGATTCGATGGTTCCTAGACTTCCTAGATATGTTTGACATTTTATTCAGGCGTGAGGGAGCTGAGCATTGTCTATGGTTCTACAGGAATTCTATAGGCTTTTATCTTTTCACATCAAGGGGTGGCACGGACAATGTCACAAGATGCATGCACACTGCAAAAAAGGCTCATTTGTCGCGGCCAAACGCTCAGGATTTTTTGCGGAAAGCACGGGTCAACAAGCGGTCCGATAGCCCGTGGAGAGTTCGCTTTGACGGACTTTTCCTGTCTCACATCTCCATACTTTGCTGGTCCTTTGCAAGGTGGCGTGTCAGCAGCGACATCAAACACATCCACAGTCCCAGTTATCGACGGTCTCAACAGTTCCATGCAGCATAACCTTTGACCCTGGCCACCATTTGACTGCTGAGGGTTATGGTCAAAGAACGCGTGACCCGACAGCTATTGAGAAGTGCCAGTAGGCAGCTGGATACTTTCACGGATGAAGGCGCACAGAGTGTTTGAATGTGAGAGCTGGTGGCAACCTCAGATTGAAACCTTTTCACTAGCGCAGTTACAAGAAAAGGCGAAGATGTGAACACTGATTATACTACATCATTTTTCACAGTACAGTGCAGTCACTGACAGGACTTGTGTTTTGATTCAAAGCTGGTACGTGCGGTGAAATCTTTTTGGGTCACGTTTCCGGCTTTGTGCTGGGCTGCTGATAATGGGGCCGCGGGTTGGCAGCTGTATGGAGCTTATGGAAGCAATTGGAAGCACTGGACAGTCCCAAGAGATGTGTGCTGTCGCCCAAGCTTTGAAGTGAATTGGGGCTCCTCTGATTGCAGATGTCTCTGGAGTGGATTTTGCAGGTGCCATTAAAGCACAAGAACATGCCAACTTGTTATGGGCTTACGCAGAGGCATGGTTGATTATCGCCTTGATTCTCTGGCCTCCAGTGCAAACAAATCAAATTGCACCTGGAGCAATTCAATGTTTGGGTTTGGATCATGTGATGCCATATCCATCCATATCCACTATGTATAGTTGATGTATGTTGATGATTTGTTGATGTGATTTGACATTGTTGTTTGCATGGCACTCAGAATGTTGGCAGTCATAGGATGTCATAGGCCAGCTACAGAAAATTGCATATGCTCAGAGGCCTGCGAAAAAACGTGGGCAGGAATGCAAAAGCCCTATGCAATGCTCAAGAGGTGCAATGTGGGCGGAGTGGCTGCAGTTGGGGTCACATGCCACATGCAGCTTGGAACATCTTGGAACTATATAGGAACTGATTCCAGGTATATAGTTGTTGGCGATGCTCAGGTTGCTATTTGATAGTCACTTAACATCACTTAACTATAGTACCAGTACCGCCAATACCAATACTACACTATACTATCCCTATGTTGTTCTCTGCCGTCCAGGCTAGTGAACCTCCTCTGCGATCCGAAGCTGCGATTGCAGGGAGAGAATGCCACATCCTTTGCAGCGGCAGTGAAAGCTTTGGCGCGGCTCCCCATTGGAGCTTCTCCACAGGTCGCTGGGAGGTGGATCAACATACTCTGTACCAAACTGTGAGGGTAAAACAATGTAAAACAAGTATAAACAAGTACTAGCACATGTTTTTATAGGGGAATTAAATTGAGGGGTCTAGGTCTGTAGATGTATGTTGATGATTGATGACAGAGTTTGTCCTTTTTCAGCTTTTGAATTTTGCCAAAACTCATGATGAGCTCATCGGAGGCCCGCCAATGGATGCAAGCCGCATCCGTTCGGCAAAGCAAACGCGCTGGCCACGCGGAGTTACCACCAGGGGAGGCAGGGGATGGCAGTGGACATGTTAAGGTTCGTTGTCTCAGCAGAACGGATGACAGGATCCGCCAAATCCATCAAAATGCACTCCACATGAATCCAAATGGATCCAAATGGTGCATTTAAAGATTTATATACTGTAGGAAGCCAGTGATTTGAGTATTACCCTGCCTTTGGACAGACTCATGATGGTTATGTGATGTCAATGTCATGTGACATGTGTGTTTTGCTGTGGGTGCGCCAGAGTGGACACACACCTTCGCATGGTAAGGTCGTTGCCATGGTTCGATCTTTGGCTTCATGTCGCTCACTGCATCAACGCATGATGACGAGCTCCTTGCAATTTCTACAAGAGGTGCAGGGCTGGCGGTGCGATGTTCGAGATCCGTGCCACTGTGGGATGATAAGCCCCAGATTTTACAGGTGAATGTTTCGTGGTTGAAGCAGCCCCATCCATCATCCAACCACGAGGATTCGCGCTACCAAGAGTTGCAGCCAGCGCAGTTGCAGATGTTGCTGGATGCATTGGCTTTGTTGAGACCAAGGCCGGGGCACTGTGTGAATCACAGAGATGGGGAGAGACAGATAGAGACAGGATCTATTCAGTCGATTTCAGTGGTGTATATGCATGAATATGTATGAATCATGTACGAATAATGTGTGAATATTGAATTGTACGTGCAATATGAGCAAAGGCTTTTTTTTTGGTACATGTGCAGTAGGAAAGATGAGTCTTGGGGTGGAAATCCTGCTCGCTTTGACACCAGTTTTTGGACGCAAAACGAGGTAGGTGCGCCTGAAAAAGCGGGGCCAGTCAAGAGTACGACTTAAAGCAGATAAGATATAATACCAAAATCCAAGCGTGGCGTTAGAAAACGAGATCAGTGATCAAAATGAGACCGGGGAACGGTAAAGAGGAAGAGTCCGCACCGAAATGCAGTAGCCTGAAACAACAACTCTCTTTGCAATCTGTTCAATTTATTTGTATTGATGATATTGATGTCCGTCATCACCTTGGTCCCCAATCATCTCACCTCCAATCCTGCTGGCAGGAAGTTAGCCCCGGAGCACCTGAGGTTCCTGCAAGTCGCGCCTTGGTTCAGTCAATGATCAGCTCTGCGATAGATAGCCAGATACTGTAGCGTTCGTTTGTGCAAGTTCTACATTTGTCAGAGATTTTGGAATATGACCCAAGAATAAAGATTATAATCTTACACCATCCTACAACTGATAGCTGATATGCATGGATGATGTGCATGTTCTCAATCTATCTCAATCTTTGATACCTTGACATCGTTTGGCTATGTTTGGCTCAAGAGCGTTTGGCTCAGCGGTATGAGACATAGATGTAGTTGTAAGAAAGTAGGCAAGACCAGACCAATACTTGCCATATCTTGCCATGTCTCAGTACGACTACGGCGACTACGCATGGTTTGGGACGAGCGGGCCGTGTGCATCGATGTCACCCTCTTCACCGCCATCCTGGTCACAACGATGCCTCCATGGGAAGCTCCATCGAATTTGAAGCTTGTCTTCTTCAGCTCAGAGTGGCAGTCACCCGCACAAGTTGTGCAAATCGTTCAGATGCTGCACTGGCAGATGCAGCAAACGCTGCGCCCAGAAGTCCAAGTGACAGATGTGACAGGGCCATCAGACACGACAGGAAACCGAGCGCGAGGGTAAGTTAAGCCCATGGTGACGGTTGCCGTGAAGAACATTCCGCTTCACTACGGCCAAGACATGTTTATAGACTCAGTCAAGAAGCATGGATTTGAGGGTCGCTTCGATCTTCTCTACATTGTACATGCCGTGGAACTCTCAGAGTGGCACCAACAAGGGCTTGGGCTTCGTGAACTTCATCAGTCCACACGACGCTCAACGATTTCAGAAGGACATGGAGGGGAAGTACTCAAGTACTTCGACGATGACATAATTTGTTGTCCTCGAAGTCGAAGTATTTAGGGATATTTAAGGTTATTTAAATACTTCCCCTTCATGTCCGACATACAGAGCGGCCCTCTCCAAATTGAACGCGCAGATGTCCAGGGCCTCAACTCCAACAGAGCACGCTTCACCAAAAACTCTGACTTTGGTCCGTGGTTGGCGCCTACCAAGCACCACGTGGTGCCATTGTGGGAGATTGGACAATGGGCCGGAATTCCCAGACACCGGAAGGAAAGCCAATCTGAGCCCAGGATGGAAACTTAGTTTGAACCCAGTGAATCCCGCCATCCGATTGTTCTTTACAGTTCGATCATTGTCAGGGTCATGCCGAGAGCAGTCTGACCTTTGGCTTTGGTCTGTGGTTAATGTCAGCCGTTTGAAGATGCTTCGGACGTGGTGGTTATTAGTTTGAACATGTTTGAAACACATATCGAAATGTCATGGGATTATTATGGATTATTGGAATGTACATCAACGAACTCTCATCCTGATGTTTTGTTGTTCAGGGTACAGTATCATATGAGACATATACGTATATGATATGTATCATCACGTAAGACGATGTAAAACGTAGATGTGCCGATGCGCCTGACTGACCGGTGAGTCGCCGGATCGCAGAGAAGCCGTTTCCAGACCATGCAATGCAGGTCCAACGGAACGCTGCTCTCCCGAGGGACAAAACGCATGAAATTGCATGAAAGTAGGCGAAAAATAATCGTCGACCTTCGGGTTTGAGAAGTACGCGGGAAGTAGACAGATTTAGCTGGGGTGATGCCATATCAGTTCGAAGCAACCTTTCCTGTTCATGTTCAACCAGGTGCAAGGGCGTTTGAACGACTTTCCTTTGCCGCTGCAACTGGAATGCACTTTGAGCATCCACCTATATGAGTCAAATTGATTCAAATTGAAAGGCCCGAGAAATCAGGGGACCATGGTGACATAGACAGTCTTTGCCTTGGTCTTTTCTATTGGGAAATCATGGGAAATCATCCCATCCACAAGTCTTTGCCAGCGACCGTGACCCATAATCACCAGGGCCAGATTGCCAGGTCCCGCCAAGTGATGGGAAGTGTGGGTGAAGTGTGGGTGAGGTTGACCTCAACTCTTTCACGCCTTCAGCTTCTTGAAGGGACAGAAGATGTGTTGCTTGGAGTTTGTGAAGCCAGGATGCGATACACAGGCTCTGGGGATCTCTGGGGGCCTTTGATCATGTGAAGCATATTGGAAGACATTGGAAGACATTGGAACCATCCTCCTGCCGTCTCCTGCCTGCGCTGCCTGTTTACCGTTCCATTGCTACTCTTTGCTACTGCCTTGGCCCTTTGACTTTGAATCGGTTTGGCGTAAACATGCGTAAACTTTCTTGCATAAATTCATATAATGCGACAATCTATGTTGGATACTGTGAGCACCTGAAAATTCAATGATACCAGCCTGAAAAGCACAATTTCATGGTCTTCCAACCTCAAGGCTCTGCAGAACCAGGGTCAGAATAAACTTGAAGATATAAACCATTCTATACAATTCTTGATTCTGCTTGATGTTGCAAACCTCGCAGTAAACCCACCTGTGGCAAGCGGGTGCAAAAATAACATTATTCAACCTGAGTTTTCCAATGTTGCTCGAACTAAAACCTCATTTGTGCCTCTACCATTAGAACTGAACCTAATTGTACCAAACTTTCCATAAACAATGATAAACAGTCATATCTTGTCATTGAGGTCAACTAAAATGACCAAAGAATTGGGTCGTAGCAGTGCCCATGAGGCTGATCGCCGCCAGCAAGCGCTTCGAAGATGCAGAGCTTCACTTGCCAAAGCAGTGGTGGAAGGCGGTCGGGCGGTCGCGGAGCGTTCCATTGGGAACGGCCACAGAAAATGGGGACCGAAGGATCCAAAGCACCCACAAAACGATGATGAAAATAGGATAATAGGCAATTTAATTTATGGCAATTATCCAGACAGGCCTATGGATGAGTTTGATTGAATCGATTGAAATCACAGAAGATTGAAGTGTAATGATGTTCCTCACATCCGGTCAGCGCAAGATACAAGATAAAAAACCATGTCACAGGTTTGCAACGTATTGGAAGAACAAGTTGACTTCGGATCGTGATGATAGTGATGATGATGATGATGATGATGCCGAGTCAACGTGTGAGAGATGGCCGTGCTGCACAAAAAGCTTCCTAACCATCCATCGCAGGGTGGACAGAAAGAACACGGAGAAGAGGGTACAGAACTTTCCTTGCGCCTTGGTTGGCAGTCTGATGGTTTGAGGTTGAGAAAGTGTTTTGTTTCATTTTCCAATCAACTCAAGCCCTTCGTTTGTGATGTTCAACGCTTGTTTGTTGGGCCCAACGATGGGGGGAAACCCAAAGCCACAAAAATTGTCTCGGGACTATACTGAGCAGTGAAAACTTGTGCCAAGGTGGCAATGGGTGCGACTTGTGAATTCTGTGGAGCCAACGCCATGCTCAGCAGGCTTGACATAGCTGCTTGACATAGCTTGACATAGCTTGCCTGCTACTGATTTGCCAATGTTTAGGGAGGTTGCCTGTTCTCAAGCCGTTGAGTCATGTTGAGTCTGACAGGTTCAGCACCTCGGACTACGGAGAAGCTGGCCAAGCCATTTGCGGCCTGGTTGAGCGGTTTCTTGGAGGCCATGGATCCTTTGTGTGGAGAGAACATTGAAACGTCCCAATGTTGGAAAGGGACCTCCCTGATCGCAGGATTTCAACTTGGAGACTGAGCTGCTGTTTGCAGTTCTTGAAGAGCAAGAGGAGGGCCACGGAGAGGAGGGCCACGACCATCCCTGAGTACCAGTATGTGCCAAAACCATCCTAATTAAATCTAAGTAATTATATGTAATTATGCATGATTGCCGTTATTTGCCCATGCAGCTTATCAGGACATCAAGACCAGCAGGGAGCTTCTTCAGGAAAGTGTTCCACGGCCATATTGGATACAATACAGCATAATACGGACAGAAAGAACATGGAAACTGATCCGACTGAACTCCAATTGCCAGGGTCAAGAATGTCAAAGCCATTGTCAGTTTGCTACTACTGGTATATACTGTGTTGGAGCTCAGTCCGGCCATAAGGCTCTGCAAAATCAGTGCTTTCTCATGCCGTGGATCTCAGGCAGTCGCACGATACCGAGCGCGACTTTCGGCCTTGGACAGCCTTGGGCCCCGTTTCACTCCTTTTGCTGCACAGCTTGGTCTGAATTTTGCCACTTGGCTTTGAGCAGAATGTGACACGTGCTTGAATTTCTGACTTTCAATATCTATTTCAATCGTTTTCTGACTTTTTTCAGCATTGTGCCTTTGCAAGCCTTCCAGATGAATCCAACTGCCAAGTTTTATGCTTGGACAATTTGTGGAGATTGTCAAAGTTGAAGCGAGCTTTGATATGGGTGCAGGGAGTGCTGTACTCAGCATTTAGCGTATTTTAGCGTATTTTAATGTATTTTAGTGTCCAAATTTGCATGATGCCCTGCTTCTGACACTGCCTAGGAAGCCAATCCTCCATCGGATCTTCAGGCCAGTTGGGAAGATTTGGATCCTGCCATCCATGCCATGGACATCCAACTGGCCAACCATGGAGAAATCGATTTGAGACCATAAAAACCAACTTGGAGCAACGCTTTTAATGGAAGTCTAATATCGTTTATGTCCAAGTATATGCCTGAATGCTTATTCTTCACTAAAGCTGAGCAACTTGCTGAGTGCACTTGAATCATGCCGCATTGAGTTGGAACATCCCAAGAGGTCAGCAGAACAAAGAAATCCAACCAGTTGTGGCCTATATCAATGAGAATTGGCTATATAAGAACCTACCAGTAATAATAATTGTAATAATAATATCATATAATATCAGTTTGTCCTCAATGAGTAATAATTGTATAATTAGTATCCTGCTTTATGGATCTTTCTGGTGCTTTCCTATATTTCATGGTGATGTGTTTCTCGAGGGCGAAGTTCTCTCGCTGTCCCAGGCAAAGGTGTGGCAGCAGCGCCGGGAGGAAGCTGCTGCATTGGAGGGGAGACTGAGGTGCTCTGCAGCTGGGCCGCTGGGGTTGTGAAGCCGAGAAGTCCCAACAACCAACCAGTTGAAAGATGTTGAAAGATGTTGACTCATTGGCAGCCACTGGCATAGTATATGATAGTATATGTCAAGGAAAACCAGGAAACATCCGGCAAGCATTGTGCCTCGTGGTGTTCAGCAGATCCAGATGATGCAGGAAGTTCCTGTGAATCCCTTGAAGCAAGTCTGGAATGAAGGCAACAAGTATGCGGCCAAGTTCAAAACTGACCTCAGACACGTTAGCCCTGCAGGTTTTTACCACATGATCTACCTGATGCTGGTGGCGAGCAGATGGCCACTGGAACTGCAGCTCCTGTCCTTTGAGACGTGTTGCAATCTGGGAGTGTGCAAAAAAAAATGCACGACAAGAAAAATCATGAACAATCCCCAAGCATTGATTAAACCTACCAGTCAGGACACATCCACGTTGGACACATCCATTGGATTTCTGCATTCTCTACACTGATTGCCATGCTTATATGATGCATATGAATACCGTGAAAGGGCAACACCGTATATACTTGTACAGTGGCTGGCAAAATTTGATTACTTTTGATTGGTTCCATATTTGTAAAACATCTCAAATTGTTCCAAAGTGTCATTAACATCAAGCCACCCACTTAATTAAGATGTAATTAATATACCTAATATACCCATTCCCATCCTACCATTCCAAGTGGTTCCCATTCCCCTGAGGCCGTTCTGCAGCACTTTGCCGTGGCCAACAACGGTGGCGCGGAGCCACGTGGCCATGGTGCGGTGTCGGGAGAGGAGTCGGAGGAGGAGTCGGAAGGCAGCTGTGGATGACCATGTTGATGGATTCTGATGGTTTTCGGAATATGATTCAACTAACTATGGTAAGTAATTATGTTTAATATATGTTACTATGGTTGAATGATGTGATGATATAATATTAATATGATATAATATAATTATTTATAAATCTATAAATTACTTTGATTTAATTTGCTTTGATTGGGAGCTGGTTCTTGGGTTGGGGTTACTTTGGGATGATTCAGCCAGTTGACGACACATGATAGTTAACATTGCATGGGTTTGAACAATCCGCCTTTTTCACTGCTGCCGATTGATTTTCACCGCGAGGTGACAACTTTTTTTTTACCAACTCAGGATGAGTCAGGTCTTGTTGTAGGAGTGTTTGCAGTTGTTGCAACTTGAATAATTGTGGGCGGTCTGAATTAATAGGCCAATCCACATATTACTCTGTGTGTCTCTACGTCATCATGTTCAGTCTATCATACATGACAGTCAACAAGCCTGCCTTACCTGCAAGTCAAATTAACTAATGTGAAGTACGGCATTCCAAGAAGTTCATGCGCAAGCTGCATTTCAGATGTGGCCACATGTCACAACTTCAAACTGGTTTTGGGAAGCGCCTTGTTCTTTTGCAGGCGAAGATAGCAGCGAGCAAGTCCTGCTGAAACGAGGTATGCTGCTGGTCCCTTGGCTAGAAAGTCAGGACAGGTTTTGGGGGCCGACATTCATGAAAATTCAACAGCATCCCTTATTTGCATTTTATGCCCGTATTTGCATGTCATGCCAGTAAGATGCTCCATTGCTTATTATATGAGTTTATATGCATGCCTTGATTCGCAGTTTGCAAGGCACAGTTCTGACATTTGGGGTTCAGGCAGCACGTTAAAAAAAAAAAAAAACGGTTTGCACGAAATATGCCCATACAAGATCATGCAAACAGGATTGCGCTCCTTGATCTGAATTTTGATATGCCATTAGCTCCAGCTTATTAAAAAAATGCAGATGGAAGCGGGGCTGATGCCACATCAGGCAGCAAGTGATGCTACAAGCAAGCACGCAGATTTCAAGGTCCTCGCAAGGTGTGGCAGTGTTTCCCAGTACATTGTGGCCATGATTGCCATGGCTGCCATGGTGTCCCAATGTGTTGCAATGTTTTAAATGGAGCTCATTTCGTCATGGTGCTCGTCCTGAGTTGTTTCTCCCTTGCGGCGATGAATCTTGGTGCTGGAGGCTGATGCAAGACCTTTTGGAAAGAGACAAAGATGGGGATGTCTCTGGCGACGTCATGATTTGCACCGACAAGGCCCCATGTCTTTCCAGCCGCTTGACTGACTTGGAATCTCATTTGATCACTTAACTGGGAGATTGTATGAAATGTAGTGTAATGAGATTGTTGCACATCTGATGGAGTCCTGGAATCTAAATTGGCTGTAGCCAGCTAAGCTAAGGGACACATAGGACATAGTGACATAGGGGATATATAAGGGACAGTGGGTTCAGGGATTCTGTTGTCTTGTGAGGGCTGGGTCAGCTGTGTTCTTCCAACGTGTTTCCGAGGCTTGGGAGCTATGAAGCAGTTCTGCCATCAGTGGCCGAAGATATCTCTTCATGTGTCTGGCCGAAGCAATTCAGGCTACCTCCACGGGAGCCATACACATCCTCCTTAACTGCCTTAACTATTGTTTTATACGATTTATTTCAGTTTATTTCATATATGATTCGTTATTCACCTTTCTGCAAGAGAGTTTGCTGTGCCTTAGGTCAGCTACACTGGCTTAGAGAAATCATGGTCAAAGGAGATATCATCGCTGTTGCCCGTTGCAGATCCCCAAGGTGGCCAGACCGGGTTGCCGGGTTTCCTGCCTGTCCGGGTACCCATCAGCAACTTAACATAGTTCTTGAAAGTGATCTATTTATATATATATATAGATGAGTGTGTTTTATTAAGTTGAGCTATTATAAGCTATTGACCATTGTGATTTTCCGTAGATATGTTAAAGCATCAGCGGGCAGGCGATTTGAAACTCCAGTTCTGAGCGGTCCATCATATGGGCTCAAACTGGATGTTTTTCTCCAAACAATTGTAAGGACATGTGTTTTATACAAATACAGATATATATACAGTATTAATCATTATTATATATACATATAACAATGTGTAAATTATATATCATTGTATATAATGATTCACGTATAAATATATGCACTTCTACATGCACACACACACATTTATATTGACACACATGCATATAGATATAATACATGCAAATGTCTCAACAATAAATGCACCCGTCATTTCACACTCATTTCACTATACAGAACCTGTGGCAACGGAAGCATTTTTGCCAGGAACAGTTCCACCGGATGGCGCAACACCAGCTGCCTTGGAGGAAGCGGTGCGGCGCGCACTGTCAGGACGCCGTGCGGGGCAAACGGTGGCCCTGTTGGGCACCGACCCAAGGGCGGCTCGGCAGGGAAGGCATCAAGATATGCCTAGAAAATGTGTGAATAGTTACGACAACAATTTGGGATTGGCCCAAAGATCATGTATCCATATATATATATATATATATCCATATTATTAGTACCCCCAAAAAAACGGATGCCTGGCGGTCACTTAACATGATTCATTTTGTGGGCCCTTGCTGTAGCGCAAATTGGTGGAACTCCGTGGAACCAAGATGAACCGAGTGGCAGACCTTGAGCCAAGGTGCGGGAACTCTGGAAGTCAGTTTGCGCTACTGGTGTCCGCCCTTCTGGAAAGAATGTACCTGGAAAGAAGCGAGCTGCTTGGCCCATGGCGCCTTCAGATGGCCTTTCTGCCTGTCTCAGAGAGACCCCTACATCTTTCTAGTGGATCAAACACTTTCAGCAGTTCTTCTATTTTGTTGTTTGGCAGCATGTGTGCACATCAATATTTGAATATATTTGAATGTTATACTTGATTGTTTGTTTGGCCTGCACGGGCTGGCTGATCCATGGCTGAAGGGTGTTGGATGGCGTGAGGAGTGGCAAGACAAACTGAAGTACTTCTTGGCTCATCGGCCCCACGCATTTCGTTTGGATGATGGAGAGAAGCTGACCGTGCGGCTGGTGGAGAACAGAGACGAGGAGCAACTGCAGCTTTATCTTCGGGCCTATGACACTTTCAGGGCAGCTTGCGATAGGGATTATTAGCAACCAATTCCAACAATTGTATTTGGTAATATTTGGTATATATCCCTGTGCCAATTTCCACTACAAAGATGCTTGCCTTGAGGCCTGTACAAAATGCTGTGGAAGCCTGGTTTTTGTAAGGTTTAGGTACCTCAGAACCCTGATTTCCCGCACTAGAAGATGTAAAAAAAACCAATGTACTTTTGTAGGGAAGATATCTTTGGGTCCATGAAGGCTATGAACGATTTGTGTAGAATCCTCCATCAGTGCTACAAAATAATGTTGAGGCTTGAGGTCTCCAGGATGGTCGTCCCAAGTCTTCCTAGTCTTTTCATTTTGGCCCGTCACTTCATTTTGTATTGTTCATTTTAGCAATTTTGCATTTTCCATTTTGCTGGGGCGATTGCCTGACCTGGTGACAGTGGGAAACGTGCTTCAGCTGAGCTTCCAGGAGTCGGTGGCAGCCTTTGAAGACCTCCGCGCAGCAGTGGAGGAGACCATCCTGGAGTTCCTGCGCAGAGGGCAGACCAGCCGCGACCACAAAGGCCAGGGCCAAAGGGTTGAGGGAAAACCGGTCATTCTACTTCAAGAAGAAGGATGAGGATGAGGATGATCGTTTTCATTCTCTTGCCAGGTGGTGGAGGCTACGTGCTAGTTGAGGACTGTCTCCAGTTGCAGTATGCGGCCCAGGCACCCAACCGTTCCCCCTCAGGACGTGGCTTGCACCCCTCGCGTGTACACCCTATGGCAAAAGCTACGGTTCGACTCCTCGGACCGGCTTGCCTTCTACTTGCGACACAATGAGGCCCCTCCCATTTGGTTCTGCACACGCCTGCACCAAGATCATCCAAGATCGCAGTCCTCCCAGTTGGATTTACTACATGAACTTAAGTTTACTGGTGCAGCAACTCTTTCTTCCTTGCAGGCTACACAAAAAATGACAATACTGCAGTAGTAGAGCAAGGGTTCAGGACATCCAACTGCAGCCAACTGGGGCTTCTGGGTAGTCCTGAGTTCCTGGTAGACCATGGCAGACCTGGCTGTTTGCAACGGAGGCCTTCGAGGTTTGGACGCCAGGACGCGCTGCCAGCGCAGCTTGGATCAGCAGTGCCCAGCCCACACATAGCTATCTTCAAGACATAGTCCTCCAAAAATGATTGGTCCAATGTTTTCTTCAACCATCTTCAAACCATGTTTTTGTTCTGAAAACCGCGGTTTGTCTTTTTTGACTTATTGTTGTCCGGTGCCACAATCATTTGGGGATTGTCTAGGGTTGAGGACATTTATTTCTCAGATTTTGCACCGCTTTGCCCAGTCTGGCCCAGGCAGATGAGGCTTTCGGCTTGAGAAGTGCTGTGCGAATCGATTTGCGGGAAGTCTTGAAAAAGGATAATAATGGGGAGGCGTTTCAGACCCAGGCATGCTCGCATGAATGAACAATTTGATGTTTGAATGGGGTGAAGTTAAGCGCGCCATGTTAAAAAATAATGTCAAACCTTGTGGTGTGAGAAAATGATACTATTGCTCTTACTGAGCACTACTGAGCTACGTCAGCTTCATAATCTTCATAGCCGAGCTGATTGCAAGGGTGATGGTCAATATTCTCAAGACTGTTCCAAGATTTGAAATTCTAGAATGGTGAGCAAATCAATTTTGTCCTCATAGTGATCAATCAACCGCAGATGCGGCTTCATGTCTGATGTTTCGCATTGCAAGATGCTACTGTAGCCCCTGCTAGCCTCACTGCGTGCCACAACTGGTGGCTTCTTATCCAGCAAGCCCACCACCTCATTCTTCGCGGGGTGGGCCTAAATTAGGGAACAACAAGATGGTTGGACCTAGACTGACACAGCGAGGTATATTTGGTACTTGTATGATTCTCATTGATAAATCTGTCTTCTGTTTTCATCACGCTGGTTGAGGCACGGCTCTACAGAACATTGCCTGGAGCCTGGTGCAGTGGGTTCGTATCTGACGCGGATGACAGGAACACTTGCAGGGGGGAGGCTTTGGGACGTGTCTCACTCATTGGATCCTGGACCACAATAATTACCCAACATGCTGAAAACATGCTGCGAACATGGAACAACTGGAAAAACCATGGGTTCCCCAAAGATTGTCCGTGCACCAGCACTCAATAAATGGCGGAGAACTTTTCAACTAAGGCCTCAGTGCTCGTCCGAGCCGGGAACAGCTTCCAGCCTCTCCAGTGCAGGACAGCACTTGGTGTGCCAAGGTGAATCATGATGAATCATGAATCATTGGTGAATCAATCTTTTTCCATTGGAATCCATTGGATCATAGTTAAAATTGAATCAATTGTTTGGAGCGTCGTCACATGGAAAATCCACTTGTGCAGACAAGCTGGAAGCTGGATAATCAAGCCAAACTTAGTAGTGGATTGATGTGGGAAGTCTCTTCCATGAGCTCCATGAATTTTCCACAGGGTTTGTTTGTTCCAGTCTCCGCTGTGCAGTATTCCCCGCACTTCCAGAGCTCAATGACTACGAGCTCGCCTTACACTCCACCATCGCAGTACGCATGAGCCTTAGGATGTGAGGATATTTTGGCCCATGCGGCTAACATTTGCCACTGAGTGCTACTGTAATTTGTCCGTAGTTCACCAATGCAAACTATGCCATCCATGCCTTCCATGACCATGGCAGCTATATTTGCACAACGTGATGAAACGAATCCAAAGAATACCCGGTACATCCCGGTACTCAGGTCACTGTGCGACAATATTCCTCGACGTCGGTTCAACTTCCTGCCCCACAGGTTAATTGATGGGTGGCTCTGCAAATCTCTGCTAGGATTTTCTGGAATAGGCTAAAAGTGTCTAATATGCTGTAGCTGAGAGGAATTATGCTGAACTGGTAGCTAGTAGCTCAAGGTGATCAGGCAGATCAAGAACTCACTATCTCTATGTACGCCTATTTATTCGGCAATGCATCACGAAACGTTTCACCCCTGTGCAAAGTGCCGCAGACAGTTCAAAACATAGTGCCAGGGTATACCATGTGCGTCTGCCTCGCGATCTGCACCTGTTCCTCGACGTTCCCATCCATCAGCGATCCCACCGTAACTGGGCTTCATATGTTGACCTATGGCCCTTGTTTCCTTGGGTGATATATGATGATATACTATATTATAATTGTAATAATAATATATGAATATAATTGATGGAGGATGATACGGATCGATATCGAATGATGCGGAAGAGCATTCTGGGGCATTGACTGTCCAAATCTTAATTTTAACATTTGCGGGTGGGAAACCCTCCCAAAATCGGTCAAATTGGTCTGATGCTATGGGCCAGCAGCTGCTTACGAGCTTCAGGCTTGATAGATCCAACAAGTGTATGACTTGCCATGAGCGAAATTTGTGATTGAGAAGTCGCTCAGGTGACACATGCTATTTGTTGAAACATTTTAAAACATGTTGAAACCATTCCCTACGATTTTCTGCGGTAGTTGGCCTCGGTGCTTTCTCTTTTTCTTCGCAATTCTTTGATCATATACTTGATAATCTTAATGTCATGATGACAATTTATGATAATTTATATTTATGTTTAGATTGAATTTCAACTTTCGGTGACCTCCGGTGCTCTTTCCGAAGGCAGCTGTGGCCGGTCACGGAGACATCTTCCCAGCCGGAGCCACAGCCGCCTTTGAAGCCTGGCGAGAGAAAGCTGTCACAGGAGACCACCCGTGGCCGTGGCCATGAATGGGTTGGTAAATGGAGCACCCTGAAAATATCCCAATTTAGACACATTAGAAAATCAAACATCACATAAATATACATGAATAGTTGCATAAAGTCTTAATCCATTGGTAATTCCATGTAATTCCATTGGTTTGTGACCTGGTTTCCTAAAATTGCATTTTCTCAACCTATGAGTACATTTTTTTCGAATTTTCAGAGCAACATCATACACGGGTCAAAGCTCCATACATCTTTAAACATGTAGCATCGTGTAGCTGTAGCTATACTGCTATACCATGTTTTCAGTTCACTGTATTCAGCATCAATATTTGGCCGGAGCTACTTCAACATACTTCAACTGCTTTTCGACCCAGTTCACATCCAACACGTTTGTGCGCTAGAAGGAGAACCCCTTGATGTCAAAGCCACCACTGGAAGGGCATCGGCCTTTCCTGCAGGCCTCGTTTGTGTGTGTGTGTGACATGATTTGACCATGGACACAAAATGTCCGGGAATTTGGTTGGGAATTGACTAGCAGACCCTTTACTGTGGCTGCCAAAACTTTTTGAAACTGATTGTGCATGTTTGTGTGAGAATGTGGTGAATTAGTCTCTAGTGCGACTGGGTGATTTGTCAAGTGTGACTGTGAGAGCTATCAGGATAAGAAAGTTCCAGAGATGCCGAAGAGACGCAGCCGGCAACCAAGATGATCCAAGTGCCCAAGATGAGAAACTGTGCATTCAACATTCATTCAACACCACTCAACTGTGTCGTAAGGTCGAGCGGAGTCTGCAAGCACACAAGAGAGCCTGGGTCCCAAGCTCCTCACAAAAGCGCATGCCGTGGTATGCCATAGGCCTTGTTCAAGTCGGGACTATCGAAATTCTGGAACCGAATGGAGAGATTGTGTGCCCATGTGTGTCCATGATTTTTCGTCCAACTATGATGTCATGTTTCCAATTATGTTGCACCGTACTTATGTCTCACTTGTTGATGCCATTCCCACCGACTCTGTACTTTCTACATGCTTTCAGGCAGTGCCCAGACGAAGACCCCGGAACGCCTGGTTGCTGAAATCAGCGAGGTGTGAGCCTTGCCGGGTTGTCTGGCTAGCGCCAGCTTTTCAATCGGGGCAGTCTGAGTGTGTGTGACAAATCAGGGGGTCCCAAGGTGCTTCCCATATCTTCCCATTCTCCACCAGCATGCCGGAAATAAGATGAAATAAGTGTAGAAGGTTCCAGACACAAATTTGTTCTGTATTTGATGGTGCTGCATCCCTAATAGTAGCAACTTTTGCTTTATCAGCTGCATGTTCGAGCGGGCAAGTCTCTGGGAGTTGATCCGGCATTTCAGCACTTTCAGCCACTGATTAAGTGTTGCAGGAACCTGTTGCGCCAGTGACTTTGATGGACTTGCAGGCCACAAAATTATCAGCCCTGTGACTGGGAAAACTCAGTTCAATACATCACGGCAAAAGCGCACTGCAAAACGGAGACTTCCAAGAGATTCCTAATTCTTAGTCCCAATCTCCAACTGGAAGTTGCAATATGCATAATAGACACGGGTCTCTCTGAAATTCTAGCAGTCCTATGCAGGCTGCTTGTCCGATTGAAACGCTGAAGGCAGGGGTCTCAAGGGTCTCCGAGTCCGACCAGCATTGGAAACAAGGTGAAGGTAAGACAGAATCCTCTGCAAATATTTGCCATGAACCATCACCAACTATCACCTATCATTCACCAATCATGTGTTATACATAGAGGGATATCATTGGTCAGGGAAGGAGAATGAAGCTTCCATGAAGTAGCCAATGTTGAAGTGAACAATTGTCAACATAAAATGAACCAAGGCATCATACATTGCTTGATGTGGAAAGTCCACACCAGGATCACCAGGTTTTTGATGGTTTTTGCCATGAAATACTCAGGCAGCTTGCTTTCATTTGGTGGTCAGTACAACCAATACGTTTTCCTGGTAACTTGTCGTAACTTCTCCCTTCATCCAACCTGGAAATCGACCAATCAACCACCCGGCAACCAAGTTAGGCTATACCTGTCGTGACGGATGCTTCGGCGGCTTCGGTCATCGGTCCCAAAATCTCCCTGGGTGGATTTTCCTAGTGAGGGCTTGATCATGATATTTGAAGATTGAGGATTGGTTGGTGATTAGTTTGGTAGTGATGATGATGATGATGATGATGATGATGATTAGGATTTTTTTATTGTTAGTATTAGTATTATTATTATTAATATTATTATTATTATTATATATTTAATAATAATAATTATTATTATTATATATTTAATAATAATTATTATTATTATTATTTTTTATATTATATTATATTATATTATTATATTATATTACTATTAATTATTAATCATCATCATTATACTATTATACTATGTTATGTTTTGTTATACTATATGGTATCATATTACATTATATTATTTTGGCAATTGGCCCAAAGTGGGTTACAAAACAGATTACTGTAAAACATTGATTAGTGATTGGCCGACGACTGGCCAAAAATTACTGTAGCGTGATGGTAGTTGAACAACATTGAACAACCAACATCCAGTTTTCCTTAATTTCTTGCACTTTGACTTGTCTCTATCCAGAGATATTTTTGGAGCACAGGCTGCATCTCTCTCAGGCCCCCAAATCAAGTGCCACTGATAGGCTGCACCAGCCGTACCGGCAGCACGATTGGATAAGACGTTGCCTGCGACGCTGGTGCTCTCACGAGAGGTGGCAGACTTGGAGCAACCCGTTGGAACAGCTAGGTGTCCGACAATTCGAGGTGGATTCCACCTAACCCCAAAACAGTTCTTGTGATCTTAATGCATCATGATATATGAAGATGATTGAAGATGCATGATTCAACCATGACACCATGAGCTTCCTCTTTGATCGTCTAACCTGGCAATGGCCAAATCCAGCGATTGTACAGGATCTAACAGTAATCTACTGGTTGAGACATGGGGATTTCCCATTGCCATTTTTGATTCCCAGCGGGTGCAGGTAAATCCTGATTTTCATGGATTGGATCCTAACTGCTGATTCTGAAAACAGACAATGGATGGATGGACGGACAGACAGACAGACAGATCGATCACCAGCACCCCAACACACCCCCAGGCGTTGACGGAATGCACCACAGAGGCGTATACCATGGTGTCAGGGGTCATGCCACCTGTGGGACCATGTGTTGAACGGAGGTTTTGTTAATACGATGCCAAATTCGGCTGATTATGGCTGATTAAATACATACACATATACATATACATAGTATACATGTACAAATATAAGAAACTGTCTTATCAAGCAGGACTTGACCCAAATCAAAGCAGGACTTAAGGTTTTGAGGTTTTGGTGTCCCTGAGGCTCAAGGATGGGAATAAATCATGTCATGTAATGATATGTAATGTA
>Ga0126342_10004135_pt1 | contig 24534 bp, 11 predicted proteins | sample Cyp1metagenome_FD_92528 | JGI IMG/M metagenome (GOLD analysis project Ga0126342, IMG submission 92528) | Coral microbial communities from Lord Howe Island, Old Settlement Bay, Australia - Cyphastrea 1 metagenome | ecosystem: Host-associated > Invertebrates > Cnidaria > Coral ...
ACATGATATATATATATATATATGGAATATATATATATGGAATATATATATATATATATATATATATGGAATATATATATATATGGAATATATGGATATACCCTCTGGTAATTTGTGACATAGCTATTGAACATGGCCCAGTCGAAATAGTGGATTTACCCATTGAACATGGTAAAGCATCCCCTAACATCCCCTAATTTTTATGGATATGAAATGCCAAAAACATCATCCTGAATGGTAGGTAAGATTCTTGGGTTGCAAAAAACACTAAACCATACCCAGCAAACATTATCAGTAGATCATCCCTAATCAGGAGCCACTATCAAAGTATTAGGTCTACCTGATCCGCCACAGGTCTTTGACAAGCAGGCCAAGGAGCGATATACCAAGAATCCGCAGTACCTGTGTGGTGGCTCAGGATCTGCCAATGGATTTACTGTGGAAAGGGTGGGACACCAACATGTGGCCACAGATGATCAGTCTGGACACCCTCCGGGAATTGAAGAGTTCACTGTGGAAGCCATGGCCTGTTTGGTTCGATGGTTTATTCACCCTCGTCAAACAAGGCAATGGAGAATCACCCATTGGTAGATTGATTTTCCCAGCTATAAACCACAATTAAATAGGATTTTCAAGCTAGCCATGTTTGATTACCAAAGGGTATTCATTTGAATCCCATTATATAAACATCTTTAAACTATGATGTATCCCATGATCTCTCCTATTCAATCACATTAGATCATCATTGTTAGTGAAATCCCCATTTTCACCACGGTTCTTTTCCCCGCAAAGTGTTTGTCACTACCAGAGAGGTAGATGGGTGGCGAAAAAAACACCGACCAGGAGGAAGGCTAAGTCTGAAACCACCTTGAGATTTATCAAACGAAAAAGCCCATTTCATTCACATTCAAGACAAATTGATAATATGTTCCAAGATTTATAATATATAAAATTTCTAGAAATCTTTTCTCAAATAAATTGGATCTGAAATATCACCCTTAAACATTTGCCAAAGCTTCGTGGCGTCGTCCCGTCGCGAGGCCCATCGACTACTTCGAGCCTTCCAAGCTGTTGGAAGCCTGTGCTGCCAAAGAGGGCATGCAGGCAGTGGTCAGACATGCTGAGCTCAGCTCCCAACATCTACCCCCAAAAAAACCCTCTGGAAATATGACGAAGATTTTGCGAACTACTTTCAAGAGTTGTAAATAAAACCAACATGTATATATATACACATATTTTAAGGACGGTAAATCATATAGTACTGAAGAGAGAATTTTCGAGGGTACCTTCAATGATCAGCGATAGTATGTTTTTCCCACGCTTGGCTTTCAACATTTGCAGGATAACACCCCATCTTTAGCCATAGTTGGTGGATGAAACATCGTGGTTTCCTGTACGCAAAGCGCGTGGAGATAGACGGGTGAAAGTGGTTGCAGATAGATTTTCGTGGAGAATCCAACCCAGTGACATCTACTTGATATTGCTGGCGAACAAGAGGCATCTTCATGTGTGCGAAGCCGTTCTGGGCTTGTAGCCGGGTATAGGAATGTACCAATGAATTTTCGCACCAAGAGGACAGCGTGGGTGTTGAGTTAAGGATGAATCGAAATCATGGACGTGGAAGTGTTTTTTTTTCCAAAGACTCGCTTTTTGTGTAGCATCATTTTTTCAGCACACATCACATGATGCATCCAGCCCATGTCCAGTAGAAATTGGCCAAACTCATCCAACTTCTGGCCTTGTTTGATCTCCAGAACCCTAGTTGCATTGCCCCCCCAAAACATATCATCCTCCACCAGGTGGGAAGTTTCGGGTTTAGCACTCCTGAGCCATGCAGCTGGCCATGCCATGGTGTGATGGCCAAGAAGCAGCTCCTGACACTGCTGCTGGGTTTCGTTGGAGTCACCTTCTTGCAGGCCGCGTTTGGGGGGGAAGGTGAAGGATGGAGGCTGAAAATCTGCAACAAAATATGGGAAAACATATGGGAAAACTTATCTGGTTGGTGGTTTGGAACCATGGAATTTTCTGACTTTCCATTCAGTTGGGAATTTCATCATCCCAACTGACTTTCACTCCATCATTTTTCAGAGGGGTAGGCCAGGCTCAACCACCAACCAAAAATATGGGAACACAGATGGGAAATTCGATGGGTAGCCAGGCCATAGCTTGGATAAATCCACCTAATTTTCAGACACACAAGAGCTGAATTGCAACAACCGACCCTGATAAATTGTTAAGAGAATCGTTGAAACACAAGACCTGAAAGGTAGGTGACATTTCACCACTTCTCAGGTAGGTGACATGTTTTCATGTGGCTTCCAATGATATGATATATAGGTAGCTGATCATACTTGTTTTCATTGGCTCATACTGATCAGGCTGGTGATTATCATTGAAATTTCACTTAACTGTTTTCATGTTCTTGGTAATTATATATATATGATGCCAACCCTGGATTGACAAACCGGCTGTCTGATTGGAGGGATACCATCTGAGTAGCACATCGTCACTAGGGGGTACCTCCCAATGAATCAGCCGCATGGCATCGGTGGCCTCTCCAGTCAAGTTGGTAATGGCCATCAACTCGAGTGAAGCTTAAGTCATGCGGCTCCCAACGTTAGCTTTTTTCATAAAAATCAACTACAAATCCCAACTTGGCTTTTTATATATATATATATATATATCATCAAAATCAGCTATAATTGGAATTCACTAGTCACCAGCATTAAATCACCATTTATCTTATTACCCTCTGGTAAACGTTTACAGTTTGCGAACTGGAAAATCACCATTTTTAATAATGGGAAAATCCACTATTTCGACTGGGCCATTTTCAATAGCAAACTGTCAAATTTCCAGAGGGTAAATCCCATCATATATCCTAATAAATCCCATTAAATCCCATTAAATCACCATTTATCTTATTAAACCCATATATTCTCTATATAAATATATACACAGTATATATTCCATACATATTCCATATATATATATATTCCATATATATTCCATATATATTCCATATATATTCCATATATATTCCATACATATTCCATATATATTCCATATATATTCCATATATATTCCATATATATTCCATATATATTCCATATATATTCCATATATATTCCATATATATTCCATATATATATTCCATATATATTCCATATATATTCCATATATTAGTTTACCATGGCGAAGTCACCATTTTCCCATGGCTTTCGCTACGCTTCCGCGACCTCCTTGCGAGGTGCATCGCTCTGAGCCCAAAGATGTCTTGGAAGCGACGCCAGCAGTGAGCTCAGATGGGACACGGTGATGCCAGTGTGGGAACCCGTGAAAATCCAGAAAATCCATTCAGAATCTGTGAAAATCCATTGAAAATCCATTTAAATCAGTTCAATTCCAAAGTCTTCTCCACATTTCTCCATCCTTTTGTCTATTCAACTGGCAGTTTTAAGGCGAGTTAAAAGGGCAATTTCCCCATTCTGGACCTAAGATAACCATGTTGGGTAACATTGCATATCCGGCTGGGATGAATTCTTTTCGCTTTCCGGGATGATTATTGTCCAGATGTCTTCCAAAATCATCTTTTTAGAGTTAGCCTCTGGCAATTTAACAGTTTGCTATGGAAAATCACCATTTTTCATGGGAAAGTCCACTATAAATCACCATTTTCAATAGCTATGTTAAATTACCAGAGGGTAGCAACTTTGTCAAGACCTTTTATGAACTTTGCCTTTTTGTTCTTTGTCACAAACTTTGAAACTTTACCGGGGGTACAAATGGTGAGGTGGCAAGTTTGCGACAACAATGATGATCACCGGCCTGATCAGAGCAATCAGATTCAGATGTATTATATATGTATGTATATATATATATATGTATGTACTGTATATGTATGTATTCATACTCCCCATATTTTTAGGGAAAGCATCAAAGATGCTTTCAAATCAGGTTTGGGATTCTCCCCACCAAACAGTCGTTGGCAACAAGTTGGCACCTTTACATTTAGAGGGTGCATCCCACTTATGGATGCTTAAACAAATTTTGTGGTTTCGCAGCACTTTGTCATCAAACAGTAGAAAGTGAATGAGATAATTGCAGTATTTGCTTATATCACAAATATCTACAATTGATGTATGATAAACATGTTTACCACCTACACATTGATTCACTGCAATATACTGTATGATTGATATGTCAATTAGAACATTTATTTTATTGTGTTTTTTCAAACGATCACGAATGTATGCTTATTCCATGGCTCTTCTTTCTCTGAATCGGAAGTTTCTCTGAATCGGAAGGGAAAACCTGCAGGAAAGCCCCTGAATTTCATGAAGGTACAAGGTGAGCCCCCAGTGATGTTTGTTGGTATACACCCATTAATTAGTTCGTTAAAGTTCGTTATATCCCTTATAAACATCCACCAAGTTCTGCGCGTCAACTTAGCTGCAATATATCCCATAAATCCCCATAGTTTATATCCCTATAGTATAGCCACTTTCATAGAATATCCATGGGAAATATTTCCCATCCCATTATATCCAAATAGATTTTCCCATAGTTTCCATGATTTTCCCATAGTTTCCATGATTTTCCCATAGTTTCCATGATTTTCCCATAGTTTCATGGTATCCAACCGGCCTCACCTTAGATCCTGGCGACTGCACCCTTTCGAAGAGAAGCTGCGGAGATCGAGGCCACGTGGCACATGGAGTTCACCGAAAATGCGCGACTGTTTCACCAGCAAAAAAAGGGGAGTTAAGCAGCAAAAAGTCTGCATTTCACCATCACATATGTTGATTTAACCATTGAAAACTATCAAGAACGGGATTTAGCCAGCAAAAATGGGGATTTAAGACCAACAATCAAGTAGAACCAAACCCAGTTGGGTTTAAACTATAATACCTGAAATCAGTGGCGCAGATAAGTATCAATGTGGGTTTGGCCGCACAGTTTTGAACAGTTTGGTATTTGACCACGACCCAAAATGGGTATGGGCCATGCCATTTGGGTCGAACAAGTTGACGCACAGTCTGCAGCAGCGGCCGATAGCTCTAGTTTCTGATTGTTGATTGGAGACAAAACCTATCTGGTTGGTGGTTTGGAACATGAATTTTATTTTTCCATTCAGTTGCGAATTTCATCATCCTAACTGACGAACTCATATTTTTCAGAGGGTAGGTATACCACCAACCAGCTATTGCAGTAATCATCAGCACATGTGAAACTGCCATGTCTCATCCCGAGCTCTATAGATGGTACGCATTCAGCGGCCTTGTCAGACCCTGAAGAATTTGCATGGCCCATCGCTGCCAGGATAGCAATGAAGCAGTGCAGGTCGATGAATTTATGGAAACCACATCTACCACTGCAGCAGCTTCGTGCCAGCATTAGAAAACATTGGAAAAAATGACCCCTTGGTGGGCATGGGAAGCTTTCCTGAGACGGTCGAAATGCCTCGAACATAGCAAATCAGTGGACCGGTACACAGGTTGAGCTGAAAACAAGCTGTGGATGCACGCTGCTGTTGGGCCGTTTCGGTTGATTTCGACGTAACATCTCACTGTAGCAAGCTTTCTTTTTGCACGCCCAACAAAGATAGGAAAAAACGGAATCCCACTCAAGTCTAGTCTACTAGTTGTAGTTAAACCTTTTTTATCTTTTTAAGGGCATTCCGAATAGTAAAAGTGATGAATTATCCAAAGATGATGAATTATCCAAAGATCATCATATTATGTATACCACATATATATATATATATATGTATGTATGTATGTATGTATGTATGTATGTATGTATGTATGTATGGTATGTATGTATGGTATGTATGTATGGTATGTAATGTATGTAATGTATGTAATGTATGTATGTATGTATGTATGTATGTATGTATGTATGTATGTATGTATGTATGTATGTATGTATGTATGTATGTATACCACATATTATGTATCGGGTTTATCATGGTTCATCCATAGATTGGGGTTGCAACAATCACACGTGCCAAGGAGACCATGGCAAAAACCACAGCGCCTTGGTGCGCACCAGGCTGAGCGGAGAGAACTGGGCCGCCTCTCGAGACGGGTAAGAACTGGTTGAAACAACAAACAATAACGGGGGATTTGATAACATGGGTAATATATTGGTGGGGTATATAGTGGGTCCTTTTTTTTTGTGAGATAATGTGATATATATATACAATGTGGGGCCCCCAAGATAGCTAAGTTGGTTTATAACTCCAATAACTATGGTTTATGGTACTTACAAACTATAGTTATGGGGGTTTATAAACCAACTTATAACTGGGGGGCCCCACATTGTATATATGATATAAAACCAATTAAACACACAACAATATGATATTTGGGTGTGTGCAAATCCACAGCATCTTCTGATAACCATTTACATGTGAGCCATCTGGGCGCAAAACAAGAGGTGAGCCTTGCAATAGGCCATGTCTGCATGGTAGCGTTCGCTGGTAAGGCTACTCGAAAGGGCCGTGCTGCGCTTGAGAGGCCTTTGGTGCTTGGAGCGCAACCTGCACGAGCTCGAGTACCTTGGTGGGCCTACATCATTGGATTGATCGTGGGCATCCTGACGGTAGAGGGCCTTGGTATCCACTTTGTGGTGATTGGGGTCATCGATGGCCTCTTTGGAGGAGCTAGTGAACGCGATGACCCAGCTTCAAGCGCAAGTTCAACAAGCACAGGCCGAGAACAGCGTCTTGCGAGAGCGCATGGCGACCTATGAGGCTGCGAATGTGGCGACGGCCAATGGTGGCGGGCTGGAGGCCCGGGATGTGCTGCAGGCCTTGAGGGGTTTGCCAGAAGCGCTGGCAAAGATGTCCAAGCCAAAGGGCCTCTTTGACCCGAAGGGGCTTGGGAAGCCACAGACACTTGGAGAAGATGCAGAAAACAGGTTTCGCTTGTGGGCGGTGAAGCTCGAGGACTATGTGTACGGAGTGTATGGTGGGAAGAGCCGAGAGGTCTTGGAATGGGCAGCAGCCTTGGACACGGAGATCGGCGACAAGGAGATCTCCGACAACTATGGGGCCTCCGCTGATCTGTTGGATCAGTGGGATGAGGTCTACGACTTCAACAACCAGCTCTACAGCGTCTTGCGGGCCACGACCGAGGGGATCCCATTTGACGTTGTGGAGAACGTGGCAACAGGAGCTGGGCTGGATGCTTGGAGAAGCCTTCACAAGAGGTTCGACCCGGCAACTGGCAGCAGAAAGAGGGTGATGTTGCATGCTCTTACAAACCCTGAGCGTGCCAGCTACGAGACGCTGCAGAGTGCTCTTGAGCGCTGGAAAGCTCTCAAGCTGAGGTATGACAAGAAGAAGGACCAGTTTGGAGCACGAGAACCTCTGCCGGAGTCGCTGGCTATGAACTCCCTGGAGAAGCTGGTGCCGAAGGAGTTGGAACAACATTTACTCCTCAACTATGCCAGGTTCAAGACGTTCGAGGAGATGGAATTGGAAGTGGTCAATTTCATTGAAGCCAAGACCGGAAACCGGCTCAACATCAGCACCAACTTTGCCAAGGCGAGCGGCGGTTCCTCTTCGGCAACTCCCATGGACGTGGACTCTTTGGTTCGAGTAGTTCAGGGCTCCATCAGCTCGCTGGCACAGACGAAAGGTGGGGGCAAGAACAAATCAGGGGGATCTAACAAGATTAACCCTCGATTTGAGGGTACCTGCAACAACTGCGGGAAACCGGGTCACAAGCAACGTGACTGTTGGGCCAAACCGGCCTCAGGGGGAAAAGGTCAACATGCTGCATCGAGGTCGGCGAGTTCAAGTCCAAAGAAGGAGATCAAGTTCGCCGGCAAGTGCAACAATTGTGGGAAGGTTGGACACAAGAGATCGGAGTGTTGGGCCCCTGGCGGTGGTGGAAAAGGGAAGGGTGCCGGAAAAGGCAAAGATCAAAAGCCAAAGGCAACTTCGTCGCTGGAAAGTCACCCTGAACCTGAACCAGCATCGGCCAGCGGATTGGAACTATGCTCTGTGGAGATGGCGACACTCACCTTGGTCAACCCTGAAGAAGAACGAGGCAGCGAGAGGCCGAGAACACCTTTGAGGCTTCCGGGCACTATGAGGAGGACAAGATCCACATCGCCTTCTTCGAGGATGAGCGTGGTGGAGCGGCCGTTCAGAGATGATGCATCGCGGTCGAGAACTACATCAAGGAGATCAAGGAGGTCCAGGACTTCGAGGTCAAGATCGGTGAGATGGGATGACAGTCGCAATGAGTTCGTCTATGTGACCCCGGAGGAAGATCATGACGGAGAAGATTGGGATGTTTCTGAAGTACCTCATGGAGAACTTCCTGAAGAACCTGCTGAAGGAGAAGACCGAGAGAGAGCTCAGTCTGAGGTCTCATCCTTAGCCCCTGGAGAACCACATTGGATTTGCTGCAATTTGGACACGGGTGCATCAGTGACCGTGTTCCCCAAGCGCCTGTTTGAGAACCTGGAGCCGACATCAATGAGGCTGAGGACTGCACCTGGTGAGGTGGTGCAAGGGTATGGCAAAGCAGCAATCAGAGGAGAGGACACCACTGGGATCAAGCGGAAGCTCAATGGCAACGTGGCTGATGTTCACAAGGTGCTCATTAGTGCGGGGCAGATGCATGACAAGGGCTTCACATCGTGGCTTGGTCGAGGTGGAGGAGAAATCATACCCAAGAGCCACCCGGTGAACAAGGCATTGGAAGAAGCCTACTACAAGGCTGTGGCAAAGCATGGGAAGGACGGCATCATACCTGTCTTGGAAGAGGACGGCATCTACAACTTCTACTTGAAGGAGGACCTCCCAGAGGAAGGAGCTATATCACCACGGTCACCTACGGAGCCGCCGAGTCAGAGAAGTTCTGTGGGTGGAACAACGGTGACACATGAAGTGGTGCCGATCCCAAGACGGGCAACTACATCACCAACATCGAATTCGACAAGGCTGGCTTGTGCAATTGAGGAGGCAGTGGACCTGGAGGACGGAGATGGAGAGCATTTCTCTGAAGGAGTTGAAGCTCGACCTGCACGTCCTGGTTGGGACCCTGCTGTGCCAACGGAGGAGGAAAGAAGAGAACATGAAGCATCAGGACATGCGGTGTTTCGCAACTGGTGCACTGAGTGCTTGGCTGCAACGGGCTATGCAAAGCAACACCGCAAGGTGGACCACTCTCAGGAGACCATGAACACGGTGGTGATGGACTTCTTCTACTTGGGCGAGGAAGAGGGCAGCAAACCACACCTTGTTGCCCAAGATAGATCGACTGGGATGATGATGGCGACTGCCCTGGAAAAGAAAGGGAATCCAGACACCACTGCGCAGAAACTCCTGACAAGGTTCCTGGAATTGCTGGGGTGGAAGAACATCGTCCTGAAGTCTGATGGTGAGCACACCTTGGTCAAGTTGAAGAAGGCTGCAGGGCGAGACGCGCAGACCGTGAACAAGGTGGTGTGCGAAGAGTCCCCTGCAGGTGATTCAAAGGCAAACGGAGAAGCAGAAGCAGCAGTGAGGGAGATCAAATGGCGCATCAGGGCCATTACTATGATGGTGGAGAAGAAGTTTGGTGGCACTTTGCCAGAGGGACACCCGCTGCTGACTTGGGTGCCGCGCTACGCGGCGGAACAGGCCAATCGACACAGAGTCGGTGCAGATGGCAAGACACCTGAAGAGCGCCGCACGGGCAAAAGATGGGTGAAAGCCCTTCCAGTTTTTGGGGAAAAGATCATGGTGAAGCCTGCTGGAAAGGGGCGTCGTGGAGACCTCACGAGGATGAAGGAGGCACGATTTGTTGGGTGCCACAACAGGTTTGGCAGCATCTTGGCCATGACTCGAGATGGAGTTGTGGTGGGGAGCTCGTATCACATCTTGAGTGAGGACCAGAAGTGGGGCGAGCTTGAGGATGACCTTCGTGGGGCGCCTTGGGATGTCAGGACGTATGTCAAGAAGAAGCCGGTGGAAGGACAGCAGCAGTTGGCTTTGGCTGCACCTATGCCGGTGATTGCGGGAGCCCCTGTTCCTGGACAAGCTCAACAACCAGAAGGGCCAGTTCGAGATGAAGGAGCCCCTGGACAAGTTGAAGCTGGAGGGAGCGAGGGGGCTGTGGACAAGAGCCCAATGATTGGAGCGCCGAGTGCATCAACTGAAGTGCCTTCAGGATTGAAGAGGGCATGGCCAGTTCGAAGAGAGCATTTGGCAAAGTATGGGAAAACCACTGGATGCCCTGGATGTGCCTCTTTGGCAAGGGGCGTGGGTTTCCAACAAGTGGCACATAGTGAGGAGTGTCGCTTGCGCATCAAACGTCACATCACTGAGGAGGATGACAAGAAGAAAGAGGAGACCAAGAGGCTGAGAGAAGAAGAGGATAAGGAGATGGGTTCTGAGGAAGGTCCGAAGGCTGGAGGAGAGCCATCGGGGAGTCACGCGGCTGGAGGAGAGCCTGCTGTTGACCTGGGAGATTCACTGCCTGCCGAAAGTGGAGTCAAGAGAAAGGCGGAGGAAGAGATCGTTGATGTGGATGATCTGGTGAGGTCAGCTGAGGCCACAGACAGCCTGAAGGAGAGGTCAGTCCAGGCATTGTCGGAACTTTTGGATAGCTATGAGGCGGCCAAGACGGTGGCGCAGCTGGCAGCCATGGACGTCATCGAGGTCTTCTCCCCGCAGAGGTTGAACACAATGGTGGAAAGATTTGGTTTGAGAAAGGGTGCAGCGATTGACTTGGAGGAGGTCAAGCCAGATGGATCTGACTTTTGGGATCTTGATCGCATGGAGGACTTTGAGCAGGTGATGGACTTGATAGCAGTGGAGCAACCGTGGCTGCTGACGAGTTCACCTCCGTGCACTACCTTTTCTTCATTGAGAAGGCTGAGCAACTTCAAGAGGCCGGCAGAAGTGGTAGAGGCTGAGGAGTCCCTGGGCAAGATGAGATTGTCGAGGTCTTTGGAGTGTTGCAAGCTGCAAGATTCTCTTGGAGGGTACTACTTGCACGAGCACCCGAAAGAATCAACAAGTTGGAATGAGCCTGAGGTTGAAGAGATGGTGAACCTCCCCAACACTTTCTTGGTTCAAAGTCCCATGTGCCGATTCAACATGATGGCACAAGACGATGAGGGTCAATGGGGACATGTTCGCAAGGAGACCTTGTGGTTGACCAACTCTGAAGAGATTGCCAGAGAGTTGCAAGGGGTGTGCAACAACTATGTTCCAGGTGCTGAACCACATCGGCATGTTCACCTGGTTGGGGCATCACGTGCAAAAGCAGCACAGGTTTACCCAAGAGAGCTCTGCGAGGCAATTCTTCGAGGGCTGAAGAACCAATTGGAACGAGATCACAGCATCAGTGCCCTGGAAGAGCAGGTGGGTGGCCCATCGCCAGATGATGCTGTAGAATGGGAACAACAGATGGAGCAGTTCGTGGACGACTCCTCGGGGCAGTTCTTGGATGCCGAGCTGGTGCAGAAGGCGAGGCAGGAAGAGTTGGACTGGCTTCGGAAGGAGAATGTCTATGTCAGGGTGACGGCCGAGGAATGCACTGGAAAACCTCTGCAACTGAAATGGGTGGATGTGAACAAAGGAGACCATCAATCTCCTAAGATCAGGAGTCGCTTGGTGGCCAAGGAGATCAAGCGTGCAAAGCCGCTGTCAGAGCAACTGGGGGGAGCTGAGACCTTTGCAGCTACGCCGCCGGTGGAGAGTGTCTACGCCTTGATGAGCGCCTTCATGTCCAAGAAGGAGCATGGCGAAAAGAGGAAGCTCATGGGAGCTTGGGATGTGTCCAGAGCGCATTTCATGGGTCGTGCAGCCCGTGACATCTATGTCGAGCTGCCGGAAGAAGATCGGGTACATCCTGGTGATCCTGGTCCTATGATGGGGAAGCTTTTGAGATCTATGTATGGTACGCAAGATGCGTCTCAGATTTTCCAGAAGGACTATCAAGAATGGCTGAAGGGCAACGGAGCCGAGTTCAGTGCTTTGTGCCCGGCGATCTTCAAGGTGAAGAATCTCATCGGTCTGGTGCATGGAGACGATTTCCTGGTGGTGGGTAGCTTGGAGGAGCTCGAGTGGTTTGACAAGACTCTGAATGCCAAGTACACCGCTCGTTGGGAGTCGCTCTTGGGCAAGGACAACGGTGAGAAGCAAGAGATGTTCTTTTTGAACCGTCTGGTCAGGTACTTCCCAGATGGAACGGCTGGAAAAGAGAGGTTGGAGATCGAGGCTGATGCTAGGCACGTGGACCTGCTGATCAGAGACTTTGGCTTTGATTCGAAAACCAAAGGGTGCGACGTGCCTGAGGACAAGCCAACTACTTTGGACTTCATCGAGACGGAGAGGCAAGCTGGCTTGGGAGGACAGATGTCAAGCCAATTCAGATCGATGGTGATGAGGCTGGCATACCTTTCAACTGACAGGCCAGATTTGTGTCATGCTGTCAGGGCACTAGCCAGTGCCATGAAAGCTCCGAAGATGAACGACTGGCTGAAGCTGAAGAAGGTCGTGCGCTATTTGCTCAAGTTCCCCTACATGAAGCGGATCTTCTACAAGCAGACGCTTGAGAATGCGGCGGTGATTTCCTACAGTGATTCAGATTGGGCAGGAGATTTGAAGACACGCCGATCAACCTCTGGGTCGGTGGTGAAATGGGGCAGTCATACACTGCTGGTGAAGGGGTCGAGTCAGAAGGTCGTGGCCCTGTCAAGCTCAGAAAGTGAGTACTATGCAATGACGAGGACTGCAACGCTGGCTGAGTTCATTCGTGGAATCTTCGAGTTCTGGGGCTGGAAGACTCGAGCTACGAAGCTGAGGGTGGATAGCTCCAGCGCGAAGGCGCTGAGTGAACGTCGAGGAGTTGGACAAAGCCGGCACATCCAGGCGAAGTACCTGTGGTTGCAGGATCGAGTTGCAGAACGAGAATTGGAGGTGGAAAAGATCAAGGGTCCGATCAATGACAGTGACCTTGTGACGAAGGTGCAAACGAAAGGAGTGATCCAAGGACACCTGGATCGCTTAGGTTTCACGGTGAGCGGGAGAGAGGGACACAAGCTGATCAGTTAGCCCTGGACCCCAAACTCCGCTACCTGTTTTCTCAATGCCATTTGTCACTGAAAGGAGTGACGCATGGCACAGGGGGTGCAAATCCACAGCATCTTCTGATAACCATTTACATGTGAGCCATCTGGGCGCAAAACAAGAGGTGAGCCTTGCAATAGGCCATGTCTGCAGTGTGAGAAAATGGCAAGGAGTTCCCATGAATCTATGAGGCACCCCTCTGGTGGTTTCGCTTCTTTTCAGACGAACCCGATGAAGAGGGGAACCACTCAAAATCAGCAGATTTGAAGCTTGTGGAGTCCATCTGTAATTGATCCAGATGAAATGATTGAGTTGTTTCATGTTGTTTCTATCTCTATTTACGTGTATGTTGTCTTGACAAGAGCATAATAGACATCCATAAACATGCCACCGGTCTCGAGTTGAGGAATAGGTCAGCTGGTCTGAGGCATTTGTAATCCCATCCAGTCTCTTTGATTTCTTTAAGCGTTACTTTTGCATGGTCACACAATGCAATACATTCGCCAAACCCCCCCACAAGACCCAACAAGGAAGGAGGCAGAAATCTGAAATCGGAACATCACCCATCAATATGTGTGTAGATGCTTACTCAAGATGGAGTAACATGGGTGTAACTATGTGCCAGGACAGATTGCCAGAGGTAAAGTAAGATTCTTTGCTGGTGAATCCAAATTGTATTGGGAAAATTAGTGATTTAGATTGATTTAGCTGGTTAGATCATCAATCTCTTGATTCATTCCACCAATATTGTTGGGTAAATCACCATTTTTCTGTCGGTGAAAATTCACAATCTTTGGGTGGCGAATTTCGGCCGGTCCTCGATGCTGGCATAGACCCTGCCAATTCATAGGCCTTGGGAAGGGCACCCCTCGTGGCTGTCATAACATAATCTAGGAACGATTACAACTGAGTAAAACCGGGTATGTCAGAGTTGTGACTTATAACACAACCTGCAACCATTATGCAGAACATATATATATAATAAAAACATATACGGTGTATATATATATATCTACGGTGTATATATATATATATCATGAACATTATATAATAGATACCGTATATCCAGTATATATACCATATAATACGGTATCATGAACATATACAGTATATACAGTATTATAATCATCCACTAACCATTGAACTCCTTCACCAAGGCGCAAATCTCCAGGGCGCCGTGGGCGCCGCTACCGCGGCTGCCGAACCATTTGGCCAAGATGCCTGGAAGCAAGGCCTGACTGAACTTCATGTTGAAAAAATGGGATGATATGGTTTATGTAATGGGATATGAATGGGATGATAGTATGATATTGTATTGTATTGATTATATTGTATTATATTATATTATTACTATTATTATATTATATTATATTTTATTTTATTATATGATATTAGATATATGGTAGTAGATGGTAGATATATCTTGGTACATTAAAATGGGATATCTTAATGGGAATTTCACTATGGTTAGCTATGGTTTATGGTAGATATACCATGATATATCTATATTTGGAATGTTGATGGGATATTAATGGAATGATAACGGTATATAATACAATGTGGGTCCCCCAAGATAGCTAAGTTGGTTTATAACTCCAATTTCACTATGGTTTATGGTACGCAAATAACTATAGTTATGGGGGTTTATAAACCAACTTATATCTGGGGGGCCCCACATTGTACCCTCTGGTGTCATCAAACGTGGCTGGAAAATCCCCGAACATGGTGATTTACCTAGCGGCCTAGCCATGGTGGTTTACTGTGCGAAAATCATCCAAGTACCCTCTGGTAAACTAACATAACTATGGAAAATCACAATTTTTAATGGAAAAACTCACTATAAATGGCAATTTTCAATAGCTATGTTAAATTACCAGAGGGTACCGCAAGCCATGTTTGATTACTGGAGGCTAATCACCAGCATACATGATCATGATGACCATTGTACAGATGCCAGAAAAAATAATCCACGAAATTGTAAATGATCAATAATCCTACAACCCATATATTGCAGGGTATTCAGCAATATTCCATTGCAGTCATATTCCATTAACATTCCACAATATTAACTAACATCCCATTGTAACATCCAATGATATTCCCATTTGTTCATAGTTCAATCCCCATTCACCAGCATGAAATCCCAATGTTTATCATCATTTATCCCCTTAAATCCCAGCAAAATCACCATTTTTCTTGGTGAAATCACACATTTTCTCCTCGTTCCATGAAGAGTTTGCCCCTCTTTTCTCAGGCCTGGCGTCCCAGTGACTTCCAGGATCTCCCCGCGATGCCTCCGGAGGACGCCACTGGAGGGGGGTATACCCCATAAATTGGTATTTATTTTATGAAATGATCCATATATGGGGATCCATTGGGTATATCCCCATCCAATTTATGGAATATATGATATTTGCTTTCCATAGTCATGGGGGATCCCCTTTATCGCAGGATGGTTTATTTATGTTTATTTCATGGAAAATCCTCTTAAAGATGGTGATTTTCCATAGCAATGTTGATTTACCAGAGGGTAAATGAGATAACATATTCCATGGTATATGGATATATATATATATGGGTTAGATTAATGGAATGAAATATAGGGATATAATATGATTATATGACCAAGGGTGATAGAGGATCATATGGTATACAGGATTATGGAAAAAGTGATGATTATAATATTTATCTAGGGATATTCAGTATATGCTATATGTATAATATCCATCCAGTGGGACAATGTAGATATATGAAATTAGATATTATATGAGGGTTTCCACAAATGGGAGATCCCCAATAGCTGGATCGTTTATTTCATGGAAATTCCTACTAAAATGGGTGATGACTGGGGGGTACCCCCATTTTTGGCAACCTCCATATGGAAAATATGGATATGAATGAGATAACATATATGGATATGCAATATATGGAATACATGGGATATATAGAATATATATGGAAGATATATATTGAATATATGGATATAACCTCTGGTAATTCAACATAGCTATTGAACATGGCCCATAGAAATAGTCGATTTACCTGCTAAAGATGGCGATTTTCCATAGCAACGTTAGTTTACCAGAGGGTAAATGAGATAAGATATATTGATATAGAATATATGGAATATATATGGAATATATATGGAATATATATGGAATATATATATATATAAATGGAATATATATATATGGAATATATATGGAATATATATATATATGGAATACCTGGAATATTTGGAATATATATATGGAAGATATTGAATATATGGATATTCCCTTTGGTATTTTCACATAGCTATTGAATATGGCCCATAGAAATAGTTGATTTACCCATTAAAAATTGTTATTTTCCATAGCAATGTTAGTTTACCAGAGGGTAAATGAGATAACATATATGGATATATATATATGGGTTAGATTCATGGAATGAATTCTAGGGATATAATATTATTATAGAATATCCCAACTGATATATCGATTATATGACCAAGGGTGATAGAGGATTATATGGTATATAGAATTATGGAAACACTATAGAATTATGGAAAAACTATAGAATTATGGGAAAACTATAGAATTATGGAAAAACTATAGAATTATAGAATATTATATGGTATATAGAGGATATATCGATCATATGGCTTATATATGGATAAATCACAGGTCCGATTCGTGGGGCCCGCACATCCATTCGTAGGGGTGGCATCATCCAGGATCGCCATTTCACCCGATCTCACAGGGAAAAGTGTGATTTCAGGAAGAGACATGATGTCATAATGGAAAAAAACATGATGAAACCTGAATTACAGTAGTGAACAAATTCTGATTTAACCTTAAGAAAGAAACAAGAACTGGCATTTAACTAGTTAAGACTACTGGTTTTTTGGAATCTTATAGAGGGTGAGCTGGACATCCGCGCTTGAAAATGCTGGATACCCCCATTGTATCGCATGGTTAAAAAACATATGTTCTTCTTAAAACCAGAGCTGTTTTCCGCGTGATTTGGCCACAGGGGCCCAGTTCGACAACCACTCAACAGTGAAGAACCAATATTGCTACAAGGTGAGGCCCCCCAGTTATAAGTCGGTTTATAAACCCATATAAACCCATTATCTATACTTATATCATGTTATATTCCCCAAAAACCCAAACGTTCATCAAATTATGTGCGTCATCTTAGCTATCATCAATCAGCTGTAAATCTCATTAAATCTACCATTTTTGTTGGTTAAATCACCATGCACCCATAGTTTTCCTATGGTTTTCCTATGGTTAAGTTACCATTTTCCTATGGTCTCCGGCAGTTCTGTACGTCGCCAGTTCTGTAGGTGTGGAACGCGAGTCGGGCAGAGATGTCGGGGCCATATCCTCTGGCACGCCTGGGCGCAACCGGGATGACTCATGGGGAGGGGACCATAGAAGTCGTGGGGCCCCCGGTCGATAGCGTTCAGTTGGTGCAAATACCATCTGGTTATTTAACATAGCCATGGAAAATCACCATTTTTAATAGGTAAACCCAGGTAAACCATCTATAAATGGGCCATTTTCCATGGCTATGTTAAATAACCAGAGGGTAACTCCAATAACTCACTATGGTTTATGGTACGCAAATAACTATAGCAACTATAGTTATGGGGGTTTATAAACCAACAAACTTAATACTGGGGGGCCCTACATTGTAGGCTTGTGATAAAACTTCTAAATCCATTGGATGATGATGGGATTTCCCATAAACATCTGGTAAAACCATGGTGAATAACCCACCCCAATTTTCCGTTGAAATCCCAGAAAAATGGATGGTGATTTGGCGGTCAATCCTTGGATTATCGAACCGTTCACCAGCTAAGAATCTCTCATTTTTTGCAGGGTATCTGGCTGATTGGCAATATGAATCCATAGGATTCTCATCATTTTTTTAAAATGAAAATAGCTATTTTGGGGCCATATTTTCAGACACACCCAAACTTGGTTGATGGGCATACAAAACCATGGTTGGTGGTTGAGATAGTTTAAGCATGAACATGATGGATGGTGATAGGGGTTATACTACCCAAATAATCCAAATATATTCCCAATGTATTTGTGAAGATTGGTCAAGTGGTTTTGGCTGATCGTTTTTCACATTTTTCGATGACTTTCCCGGTGCGATCTGGAGTGGTTGTCGGAGCTATGGGGGGTATCCATATTCAGTCAGGGGGAGTCAGGGGAGCTACGATCTGGGAATCAAACATGGCAATTTTTCACAAAAATGGAGGTTTATAGAACGGGAAAATCCTCCAGAATTGTGTTTTGAATCATTGCCATGTTACCCATGTTCGATTGCCATGTTCGGGTATCCAAAGATGACGGCAACAATGAGATTGGCCGGGCAAACATGGCTATTGTTTCCCATATTCAACACACCCATTCTAGCGTCCCAGTCATATTGTGGTTTATCCCCTACATCCCCTACGTCTACCATGGTTTCTGGGGAGTGTTTAATATGAAAAGGTGATAGGATTATTATTCCCTAGAGAATACCTGCTTGCAGTCTCTTTTGGCGATTGATCCCCTTGTCTTTTCTCAACATCGGTGTATGGAAAAGACACTTAAATGCATCTCCGCCCAGCATCTTGTACAGATCACATCCATTGGTTGATGGGCCAATCATGGTCAATTCCGTTGTTTTTGTCGGGGCCCCCTGTGTTTGTTACGAAACAAGCTAATCGTCCTGGCAAAATACATGATTTTCTTGGTGAATTCCAACTGATTCCTACAGTAAATCCATATTTTTCATGCTGAAATCCTCTTAAATCACCCCGTAAATCACTTCAGCCATAGTTGTTTAAACTTTTAAACATCCCCCTAAATCCCTTATTGATTATGGTGAACCCCCCCCTTTTGGCTGGTGAAATCGCCATTTTCCCTGGTGAAACTCCACCATCTTCGGGTTTCCCCCGTTGTTTCGCCGGTCGCGGCAGATGGAGAGCTTGCTGCGACGGCTGACGGAGGGCAACGAGACGGTGCGGATTGAAGTCTTCGGAGGGAGCAGCTGGGACGATTTTTCGAGAGCCATGGAGAGGTTTGGGTTTATAGAACCAATTTTTTGTGATAAATAGTGGTGTTATTACCCAATATAGTGGTAAATAGTGGTATTATTACCTAATATAGAACCCATATAGTGGTTATAGAACAACAACAATAGTGGGTTTGGTTTATAAAATATTGGTATAGAACCCTATAAAATCATGGTTTTGGTTTTACCACTATTATAGGTTTGGTTTAGGGTTTTGGTTATAGAACCATAGTGTTGATGATGGTTGATGATTAATAATGGTTATAGAATGGTTAATGGTTTGATTAACCATCATTGACACTAAGAGGTGGTAATGGTTTGGTTTATAGAACTAATATAGTGATAAATAGTGGTAGTATTAATTACCCAAATAGTAAATACTACCACTATTATAAATTAGGTTCGGTATTGACCACTATTACAGTGGTTATAGAACAACAACAATAGTGGTAAATCATTATAATGATGGTGGTTAGTGATGGGTTAATGATGATTATATATGATGGTTATAGAGGTTTATAATGGTTATCTTAAGAGGCTAATGATGATTATAAACCTCTTAATGGTTAATGATGGTTGATGATGATTATATAAGAGGTTTATAATGTTTGATTAACCATCATTGACACCAAGAGGTTTATAATGGTTATAGAACAACAACAATAGTGATAAATCATGATAATATTGATGGTTAACTATGGTGAATAATGGTTAATAATCATGATTTTAATGGTTATATAACAACAGCAATGGTGGTCGGTGGTTAATGATGGTTAATCAACCGTCTTGGGTCGTGGTTAACAATGGTGAGGTCAATATGATATTGATTAATAAATGGGTAAACGTCATGATTGTTAATGATGGTCCTAAATTTTGTGATGGTTAAGCATAGGTAAACCATAGGTTACAAGCTGGGGGCCTCAGTTCCTCTTTTTCTTTTTTTAATGTTCGCCCGACGAATACTATGGCCTTATACTAGCCATAGACATCCATAAACCAATTTAGTCTACAAGTCGGGGGCCCCGACTTGTAAACTGTTGGTTTGTCATCGGTACAATAATGATGGTTAAGAATGGCTAACCACGCATCTTGGGCTAATGGTTAGTAATGTGTATTTCCCAATAATGGGTAAACCATAGGAAAAACGCGGGTTAACAAGGTTAATAATGACGAACCATGAGCAATGGTGGTCAATAAAAGCCTGTCTGGTACACCTTATATACAGTATATTTTTTTTTTTTGCAATAATGTGATGTGTAATGATGGCGATCATTTGGTACCCTCCGGTAAACAAACATAGCTATTGAAAATTGCCATTTATAGTGGATGTACCCGTTAAAAATGGTGATTTTCCATAGTTATGTAAACGTTTACCAGAGGGTATACCATCATATATCCTAAATAAATCCCACTAAATCCCATTAAATCACCATTAAATCACCATTAAATCACCATTGAAACTATGGAACATCCCCATTTCAAATAGGTAAATCGTGTAGGAATGGGCCGTAAAACAGCCATGTGAAATGCCTGGAGGGTCATTCCCAAAATTTGCGATCGAGGTTAAGAATGGGTAAACTATAGGGAAACCATAGGTAAATAGTGGCTAAACCATAGGTGAACCATAGGTAAACTAGGTAAACTACCATAAGAAAGGGTAAATAATGGCTAAACCATAGGTAAACCGTAGCAAAACCATACTGTAGGAATGGTTAATGGTGGTCTCAACATGGGTAACCCCCAAACATATCAAACATCTCATGGTGTATCATTAATTCATATTAAACTGGTTGTTGGTTTGGACCATTTTTTCATTTTTCCATATCTTAAACCAAAATATAAAAATTAAAAAAAAAAACTCATTAAAAACCCATTAAACCACCATTTTTTCCATATTAAACTACTTTAAAAACCCCTCTCAACCACCATTTTCATCCCATCTTCCAGCATGGCATCGCGTCACCGACGCCGCCGCGGCCCGAGGTATGACCGTTGGGTCGGAGTGTTGCCACTTCGCCAGGTTTTTGGGTAAAGGGTAGTCGGGTGAATCGCAACACCAAGTGCTTGCCAACTATGGCACAAAGCCCCATCATTACTGAACAACAACACGAACAACAACAACAGCAGTAAAACAGTAAAAAGTGGTATTATTACCCAATATAGTGGTAAATAGTGGTATTATTACCTAATATAGAACCAATATAGTGGTTATAGGACAACAACAACAATGGTAAATCACGATAATAATGATGGTTAATGATGGGTTAATGATGATTATATATGATGGTTATAGACGTTTATAATGGTTATCTTAAGAGGTTAATGATGATTATAAACCTCTTAATGGTTAATGATGGTTAATGATGATTATATAAGAGGTTTTTAATGATTAACCACCATTGGTTATATAAGAGGTTTTACAAGAGGTTTATAACGCCTGATTAACCATCATTGATTATATAAGATGTTTATAATGGTGAACAACAACAACAATGGTAAATAATGATAATAATGATGGTTTATGATTGTGAATAATGGTTAATAATCATGTTTTTAATGGTTGTATATCAACAAATGATGGTTTCTGATGGGTAATCAAACATTGTGGGTAAATAGTGGTTAACAATGGCACATGGCAGATGAGAAATAATGATGGGTAACAATGATGGTTAATTATGATTGGTAACGATGGTTAATAATGGTTATACAATGAAACATCTTGGGCAAACAATGATTATAATGCTTAAGCAACTCTTTTTTAAATATTATATAATAGCATTGTTTTTTAATGACCGCTTAATAATAATGGTTTGGGAAATGATTATGGGTCATCTGGATGGTTAATGATGGTTAATGATGGGTAATAATGATGGGTGGATATCCTTACCTGGTTCAAATATCTTCATATTTGACGGTTGCAGATTTAGAATGGATGCAATGCATGGTATTCTGGAGTCATGCACAGACAAACAGGTTCTGTTTGTAATTGTAACACCGGGAAACTGATGCTTCTAGAATCTTGAACGGAACCCTTCACATGCGTGCACTTTTAAACGTAGTCATTTGGTGCTACAACGGGGAATTCTTGATTTGTTGCTGCTACAACCTGAGCCTTCCCAGTTTTGTTGGTTTATAAACCCATGAACTATATATGGTACAGACCTTGCAGCCCCCCCGGGTCATGGTCATGGTTCCAGTCCTGGTCATGGATTTCTCTCCCGGCCCGTCTCTTGGTCATCATCTATCTTTGTATCTATCTATGTATGTATGGATGGATGTCTGATGGATGGATGGATGTATGTTACATTGTGCGATCCTCTCTCGTGCTTGCACAGATGTTGGATGCTACGTTGCAGGGTAATCTCTCGTACTTGCACAGATCCTTGCTGCTACGTTATAGGATCCTCCCTGGTACTTGCACAGACAGTTGATGTTGCGTTACAAGACCTTCTATTGTACACGAGCAGACAGTTGATGCAACGTTATAAGAAGATATAAGATCTTCTCTCCTACTTCCATAGATGCTTGATGTTTACGTTACAAGATCTTCTCTTGTACTTGCACAGACACTTGGTGCTACGTTACAGGATGCTACGTGCTGGGCTCGGCCTGGGGGACCATACCATTGGGGAGGGGGGTAGCTGGTCAAAACAGTGGCCTCAGATGACTGAGGCATGGAGCAGTGCAAAATGAACGAAGGCACCTTGGCTGGTCGATGTCGTTGCAGTGCATTTGTGAAGCAACGGCAATGGATTTTTTCAACTTTGTATTGCACAACATGTTTCGAGTGCAGAATTTGTAGAACAAGAAAACAGTGAGACAAACCTTCAAAATTACTTGGAATTTCATTAACAATCATGAATAATGGAACATGTATTCAATGACCATAAAAAAGAGGTGATATTCAATTTTATCAACAAAACGGGATACTGCCAGCAAGGACAGGGATAAGACTAACAACCAAGCCATGTTTGAACCCCTTATCCTCTAACCAGTTAAATCCACTTTTTGAGTACTTGTGTTACTTCTTTTCATATTACTTCTCCCTTTTTGTTACTTAAATTGCGGTTAAATCACCCTTTCTGTTGGATGATTTTGGGTCAATGTCTTTCCTTTTTTTCGGCGCCGGGTCTCTGTGATACCGGCGATCTCCGAGGCCAATGCGCGTGGCCGACCCTCTTCGGAGCCTATCTGCAAGAAACCTTTCCGAACTCCGTGCAGCTGCTCTCCTATGCGCGAGGCGGCAACGAGAAGAAAAACTATTCTTTTCGGGTGGGGAAAATGGGGTATACCCTTTGGTCAACTAACAGTTCGCGAACTGGAAAATCACCATCTCTAATAGGTAAATCAACATAAATCAAGGATTTCTATGGGTCATTTTCAATAGTTATGCTAAATTACCAGAGGGTACCCCGGGTTATTTAATGGAGATGATAATCCAGTGGATGGAATGGGGTGCGCTATTTTCAGACAAACTCATATGGAACGAAGACTCAGTTGGTTTCATATGACATTTTCCCCTGAAACTTAGCAACTATATGAAAATGTCATGAACTATATGAAACTTAGCAACTATATGACATTGTCCTATTTTATTGGGAATTTGCTGAGTTCATGACCAAACGTATCACCACCACTTCGTGACCCGAAGAGATGGCGGTTTCCATAGTCATGGGGGTAGCCCAATAGCTGGATGGTTTATTTCAGGGAAATCCAAGTCCATAATCATGTATCCCAATGATGAGAATTCCATAGAATTTCATACACTTTCGCATTTTATAATGAGATATAGATGGTTTATATATCTCAATGATGAGAATTCCAAAAACAAAAACATCCACTTTCCCATTTTCATTCATGTTTTTCATGGGATGTGCTGATCACTCCATTTGAGGCAACCCGTTTTTTTCCGTTCTGCCAGGTGGCTGTAACTTGGAATGTGCTGAAACTGAGATGGTGCCTTTGATAACTTGATGCGGGCCCTTGCGTGATCTGGACCCAAAGAATCGAAGCCACTAACAAATTCAGTCATCCATATGGAAAATATGGCATATAAATGAGATAACATACATGGATATGGAATATATATGGAATATATATGGAATATATATGGAATATATATGGAATATATATGGAATATATATGGAATATGGAATATATAGGAATATGGAATATATATGGAATATATATGGAATATATATGGAATATATATGGAATATGGAATATATATTCCATATATATGGAATATATATGGAATATATACATATATGGAATATATATGGAATATATATGGAATATATATGGAATATATATGGAATATATATGGAATATATATGGAATATATATTGAATATATAATGTATATGGAATATATATGGAATATATATGGAATATATA
>Ga0126342_10004136_pt1 | contig 24530 bp, 16 predicted proteins | sample Cyp1metagenome_FD_92528 | JGI IMG/M metagenome (GOLD analysis project Ga0126342, IMG submission 92528) | Coral microbial communities from Lord Howe Island, Old Settlement Bay, Australia - Cyphastrea 1 metagenome | ecosystem: Host-associated > Invertebrates > Cnidaria > Coral ...
CTACTCTGCTTTTCATCTGTCCATATTGTCGGAAGTTTGACTTCTAAACTTCGATTATAGATCCTACCCTCTGGTAAACTAACATAACTATGGAAAATGGTCATTTATAGTGGATTTTCCCATTAAAAATTGTGACTTTCCATAGTTGTAAACGTTTACCAGAGGGTAATTTTCATGATGTGATCATGAAACCCGAGCCCAGAAGCCCGAAACCCGTTTTACCCGTTTTACGCACGAAGGACCCGCAGGACCCCGCGGAACCCACGGGCGGATCCTCTACGCCCCAATCCACAATACATTTCACTCCTGGCACTGAGGCAAGACACACCAAGATACATCAAGATACCAATAGGCTGTCTGTGGATCAATGTGATGTCAGTAAAAAAGATACCTGAAGATCACCAATATCACATACAGATATAAATACTGATCATTAAATGACATTATTATGTATACATATATATATATATACATATTATATTTACATACATCTGAGTAAATTATAATAACCTGAAATAAGGCTATCTTGGGGATGATTTCCCTTACTAACCATGATTTCCAGTGAGGTCGCAGTGAGGTCGTTATAATTTACCCAGATACCACACATCAGGTATGTAATGTGATATATCGTCTTATAGTGTGGTGGTGGTTAGAAGACGTGTGGTGTCCTGCGAGGTCGTTATAGTGCGATATATCGTCTTATATTTACACATTTGTGGTGTGTGGTTAGAAGATGTTTTTTTCAGTCACAAGACATCAACTCCATGCGATGATCCATCAGAAAAAAAAAGTCTGTCGACCCCATGGATACCCCATGGTGAACCATGAAATTGTCCTTCTTAAATGGCCGTGAAATTGGGGTATATACCATGATAATCCATGATAGAAAAACATCATATCCAAACATATCCAGACACAACTAAAACAAACACATCATATACAAATTGCATCACCTCAATATCTAGCATCCTGCTTGGACTCGCCAAAACAACACGTGACTGCCTGCGTGTGCTTCAAGCTGCTTCCCGGTCGCAACACAATCCTGTGGTCGTCTGGGACAGGAAGAAAACTGGGGGGATACCACACAGACCCACCCCCAAAAATCACACAGACCCTGCCATTGGGGGTTGAAGCTGGAAGTTCGAAGACTAGTTTACACTGGAAATTGGTTGTTTTCAGGCTCTATATGTTGAATAACCAAAGGGCAACTCCTGCAAAAATGGACGGTGATCATGCAACATGATTAGTCACTGGATTATCATGCATACATAATCCTATAGGATCCATGTATGCTATATATGGTAACATGGATCATCAATATATACCCCATTCATGTTAGCATATATACAGAAAACCATGGATCCGTCATGGGAATTGGGGGTTATTCTATTGATAAATAGGGCCTTTTCGGCTCCATGGCTATGTCACACTGTAACGAGGCCATGAGGCCATGTCATGGGCATTTCGAAAGTGTGCCTCGAGGCTTTCACCTCCGCAGAAGTGCGCGAAGGCGCTTTGTTTCACCTGGGACCATCGGAAATGGGATCTGCGGAATTTTTGTGGTTCATAAGTGTTGATAACCATAGTTCGTAAACTAACATAGCAACATAGCTATTGAAAATGACCATTTATCATTGATTTACCTAGTAAAAATGGTGATTTTCCATAGTTATGTAAACGTTTTTACCAGAGGGTAACCATAGTTAGTTCACCCATGAGATAATCCACTTGAACTTCCTGGCCCTGGGGTGTCTTTAAATGTTATAAACACTTTTCCGTGGGATTATTTTTGTGAATCAATAATCAACCAGCCATATGGATAAACAATGTCGAAATCTCAGCCATAAAAAATGAGCAAATTTGGGGATGGTGGATCCTATTGCTTTACTACCATCTGGTTATGACTCACATAGCCATGGAAAATCACCATGCTATTAATAGGTAAACCATCTATAAATGGGCCATTCCCCATGGCTATGTTAAATTACCAGAGGGTAACATTAGTGGATATCACTTGATATGTTATCCGTTAGCCATTCCCAAAAGAGATACGCCAAACAAAGGGGTTGCTTTAACTCACTTAAATTCCACAGATTTTTTCGTAGTCCCCAATATATGTGGTTAGTATAATCAGCATAGTCCCGAAACTCATCATCAACCAACGGAGGTTTTGAACACTGCTCAATTGATGAAGATGAACAATTCCATATATTGTCCCAGATTTCATATATGGAATATATATATATATTCCATATATATATATATATATATATTCCATATATAAATATATATTCTATATATATATATATTCCACATTTATATATTTCCATATATATATAACTAATCATAATTATATCATGTCCATGGGTGAAATCCCCAAAGTTACTTCGTGGCTACTAGTCAATTTCCCATAACCCATTCAGGCCAAATCACTGATGATAACAGGACTTTGCTCAGCGGGTTCCCAGGGCTAAGGCATATCCAACCTCAGTGGCAAGGTCTTCCTGAACCCAGATCTTAGTCAATGGACTTCTTCAACGGCTGGTGTTTTTAGTATATGTAATATGTAGATATAAACATTTTTCTGAATGCAGATATAGAAATAATGAGAAATATACATATATACAATTAAAAAAGGTACACATACAGACATGAAAATGGCCATTTATAGTAAATTTTCCAATTAAACATGGTGATTTTCCATAGTTATGTTAGTTTACCAGAGGGTACACATACAGATATAAACGCACAGAAAACAGAACTTTCAAAGACCTGACGACATGTCCAGCCGTCAAACCTGGTGATGGTGGCCGTTTTGGCCATGACTAACTTGCGCATTGATGGGCTTAGGCGGAGGATGAGAACTAGGAGTACCCCTATGAATTGGAAACCTCCATTTGGCTTGTCGACATCCGAAACCTCTGTCGCTTGAATCACTTAAATTCTCTTTTTTTCTCCGACACATTAAAAAAACAACGCAGAACATGTCTGGGTGGTGGTTGAGCCAACCCCTCCGAAAATTATGAGTTCGTCAGTTGGGATGATGAGATTCCCAATATATGGAAAGTCATAAAATTCCATGGTTCCAAACCACCAACCAGATGTTGATACATCAACATTGCCATTCAAATTCACCAAGCTGATCCAAATTCGAATTTCGGTGCTTCAGTTTCAGACTACCCTCTGGTAAACATTAACAAAAAACTATTGAAGCCATGGCCCAGTCGAAATAGTGGATTTACCCAGCTAGAACATGGTGGATCTTTCCATTGAAAATGATGATCAGGTATTAATCACTAATAACCATGGTTAAAACCACTATTAATCACAATAAAAACCATGGTTATTGCACCACCAACCAGATATAACATGGACCACCAACCAGTTTTTGGTTAGTTTACCAGAGGGTATACAGATCCCTGGAGGATCATCGAGCTGTGCTGCGCAACTGGGCTGCCCCACTTTGGCCTAGAACTCGTGTACCCAGATCCACCAAGCGCCGGCGCTGGCACAGCGATAGGAGGAACCTGAACGATCCCGGTGGGTCATAGCTTTGAGTCGATGGCGGCTCAAAATGATGCAAAAATGGAACGTGATGCTACAACAGGAGTGGTTTTAGGCTCTTTGCAACGTTTGAGTGTGGTGGGGATCTGGCCCGATCAGCGGGGGCAATCCGCATGTTTCCCACCTGAGCCATGATCTCCTCGGGATCGTTCACCTCAACGGCTGTAACAAAGTGTTCCACAGCCTCTTTCTCATCGTTCTTCAAAAGTAAAGCTGCTAGCCGCTGGTGGTTAAACATGTTCTCAATTGAAAACCGATCATGCTGTCCATCAATCCAGTATGCTTTGGCTGACATGACGAATGTCGTAGCCAAGAAATTTCTCATCTCATCTTGGATCGCTTGGTCTGGGCTGGATGGTGTGACTCGATCATTGTCTGGATCGCTTGGATCGCTTGGAACGGAACACAACTGGTCGCAAAGTGTCACGGAAAAAAATGCAACAAGAACATAACTGGTCGCTTAAATCCTAATTACTGCAACTCCAGTTTCTGGAACTATCTCCAGATACTTAAAATATCTTAAAATGATCCTCCCCCCGCAAGATTAAACACTCCCCGGAAACCATGATGTCAAATCACATATTTGGGACTATGAACTGGGGATGGGATTGTTCCGTTTCTATTACCGATCATATTCCATGAATATTCGATTCCAGTTATATTCCCACTATACGCCCGATCAACTCCATTATATGTCCATTAATTAATTGGGGATGCGGTTCCGCTAAGAACATCTAATAAGTGGGTTATAGTTGAAGGGATTCTTTGTGATTTTATCCCAATTTCTGGAGGTTAGAATTTCATAGTTATATCGCCCATTCATAACCCCAATTGCATCCCCAAAAAATATTCAAATACAACTTCTGGATAGAATAATTTATCTGGATACTAAGTCTACATATCCCCATTGTTCTGTCCAATATATTTCCAGTATACGGGGATGTCTTTTTGTTTATCCTTTTCTGTTATCATGAAAAATGCCATGATTCTCCCATTCCGGTGATGTTCCTATGGGATACCATCATGAACAATTCCATTGTATGTCCAATAGGAGTCATAGGAGTATGATATTCACAATTATCAGCCAAAATCTTAATCCATTTATCCAATGATTATTACTCATTATCAACTATTATGAACCAAGGGCACCCCAATGTTTTCAATAAAATGATCTTAATGATCATTACTGGTTGGTGGTATACCTACCCCTCTGAAAAATATGAAAGTCAATGGGAAGGATTATCCCATATATTGTGGAAAATAAACAATGTTTGAAACCACCAACCAGATCTTAATGATCATTAGGGTTTATCATGTTCCCATTCGTCACTGGGCTGTTAAAAAAACAGTTCCAGGAGAGGGCGATCATGCGATCTTTCCAGTTGTCCGAAATCACTTTTCCAAGACTTGAACCGTTGCGTTTTGGAGCACGGTTTTGGCATCTCCATATCTGGTTGGTGGTTGACCCTACCCCTCTGAAAAATGATGGACTTCGGCAGTTGGGATGATGACATTCCCAACTGAATGGAAAGTCATAAAATTCCATGGTTCCAGTTGGGGTTACTATTCCCAATATATGGAAAGTCATAAAATTCCATGGTTCCAAACCACCAACCAGATGTTGATACATCAACATTGCCATTCAAACATGGTGATTTTCCATAGTTTTTTGTATGTTTACCAGAGGTACTGTTCCAAACCACCAACCAGATATGGGGCGTCCTAGAATATGCCACCAAAGGCACCAGCTGAAGACCAACTCTCTGGTGGAAGATCCGGCAAACAGCACCTCTCAGCGAACAGCCGTGGTCCGGGAGAAGTGCCTGTTGATCTGTGAAGTTTCGCCAAGAAAAATGAGGTTTTAGTCCTACTGGTGCTAAACGCAGGGAATGGATGGGTTGCTGGGGATTGCTGGGATTATGGATCATTCCCTCATTTCCTACTAAGCACCAGTAAGTAGTTTTAGCCAACATAAAATAGTGGAGGTTGACCAATCGAACATGTGGAGTTCAACCAAGAAACATGAACATGCAACCATCAGCAAGATAGGAGTTGAGTTGAAGTAGCAAACAGGGTGGGCTGAAGCAATAAACATGTGGATAGTAAGCAACAACAATGAACATTTAGCCATTTTTTGCCCGCTTCAGGGTTCAGAATCTATCCCAGAATAACTGATCAGTGTTAGTTTAACTAGACCCTTGAAACATCGGAACATCGCCGTCATGAGGAGTTCGAATCATCCCGGGTGGGGGTGCAAAATCTGCAATTGGGCTACCAGGCTAGCATTTTCTTGGGCTATTCAGATGGTGCTGATGATATTGTCATTTTGCCCAATTCAAGAATTTCCCAGCAGCTGGTATCTTCAGTTACAGTAGTTACAGATGGGCTGATGATTTGCGCTTTCCTTAAGGGGAATTCTTGGGATTTGAACCCAAGTGAAACCACACCTGAAACGTGCAAACGAACAACGAGCCCGTTTCAGATTCCAAGTATTTCAGAACTGGACATATTTCCTCCACACTGGGGCTCAATCACCCCCTTAAAAAAGATTACAAACCGATACACACCGGATATTAACCGGATATTTAGAGAGTTTGAATCCAGCGTCTTCATATCCTGGATGCAATCCAGCGGAAAGGTCTAAAGGTCGCAGGTAGTATACATCTGTTGAACCGTACAGCCGTAAAAGGTTGCATGCTGAACGTTATTATTTTTATTTGTTATTTATAATATTTTATGATTGTGTTTAACATAATTTCCCTTTTTGAACTTGTGCTTTTTTTTCCGATTCCACACAAGTTTTCAGCACAATGTGCGTGAAGCAAACCCACCATTGACCCCAAAGAATAACAACTCTTGGACTTTGTAGCGGCATCGCATCTTCTTCGGAAATCGATGGGATGGGCTGCCGCATGGAAGGGCTTCTTCGGAGACCGTGAAAACGGCTATCAGGTTGCTGGGGGGTCATCTAAATGTGGAAAATGGTGACAATGATAACCACTGAGTTTAGGGGTACCCTTTGGTAAACTAACATAACTATGGAAAATCACAATTTTTAATGGGAAAATCGACTATAAATGGCCATTTTCAATAGCTATGTTAGTTTACCAGAGTGTACCTGTTTTTTTGGGTCAAAACATGTCAAACCCTCTTAGAGGGCTTCGAGACCAGTACAGTAGAGTGTATATCATATAGGCTCATCGAATTCTGGCGACAGTTGCATCTGTGAAACTCTGGCAATATCCAGAAAATTGGAGAACATTCCTGGTTGGTGGTTTCAACCATCTTGAAAAATGATGGAGTTCGTCAATGGGTTCAGGATGACATCCCATATATGAAATGGAAAATAATCCAGCCATGAAACCATCAACCAGATATATTATTCATTAGATCCGGTATTAATCACTAATAACCACTATTAATCACTATTAACCATGGTTATTGCACCACCAACCAGATATGATATTCGGGGACAGCATTTTTGGATTTCACCACAGACCTAGGATTTCGCCTGAGAATGCGACCCATGGGATCTGTCCTGAAAGGATGTCACCATGGGGGATTTGTCTCACAGTTTGCTGCATAGAGCACCATTTTGGAAGTGAAGCACCATGAAATCACCGTGTATAGTGGTGAAATCCCTTGAGAAATCACCATTTTTTTCGTATTCCCAGGGATTAGAATTCCCATTGTCTGGCGATAAAAAAAACCAATTATAATACCATTATTATACCAATTATCCCAAAGAAATTCCATGATATTTTGATAGAAACACCACTAAATGACTAAATATCATTTATACCATGAAATACCATGAAATTCCCACCAAGCTTGGGTGTGGTGCTCTCACGGTTTGTCGAGCCCTACCGGCTTCGTTCGAGAACCAAGCGTCTCACAGTGAAGCCCTCTTGCGGCGAGCTGCCATAGGATGATGGGCACACAACAAGCCTCCAAAAATTAGCAGAAACTCATGGCTTTCAGTGTTAGGAAGTCAAAGCCACCTGCGCCACCTGCCAAAATGGATCAAAATGGATCAAAAACGGTAGTTGATTCAAATTGAAGGGACCAACATGTACGTGTCATTGTTTATTATTGATTTCCAATATATGGATCAGCTCAATGTCACATGTGCACCTTCAATGGAGTCTGTACTTGAACTCCAATGTTTCAGATTCATATGGAGGTTTCCTAAAATGGGGGTACCGCCAAATCATCCAAACTTAGTATTGAAACCCGTGGTGACCAAGGGATCCACCATTTCAAGAAACCTCCATATCACCAATTTCAATCCTTTGACAATTAATTGTTGTTCTCCTACTGTGGCATTGGGGAGGTCTACCCTACTCATTTGACCATCCTGATGTGTACGTGGCTGGTAACGACAAGTAAAACCCATCCCACATTGTATTCTCATAAAAGTATCAAAAATCAGATGGCCCTATTTCGATCACAAACTTGCCATGGCTAACACTGATGTGCCAATTATGACGACATGGCGACACGGACAACTCAAAGCACCCAGCGAGTCAGGACGTTTTTCTGGACACCTCAAAAAAAGGGTCCCGTACAACCACTGGTTTGGGTGTTGCCCGCCGGTTTTTTTTTGTAGGTTGGATCCAGTGTGCTTATCAGAAACTCAGATACTCCATGGTGCTGGTATATTTACCATCATTTACCCGAACAAAATCACCCAGTTATGTAGGTAAATATACCAGCACCATGGTTCGCATATGGGAAATAGCTTGCAGGACTCACAGCTTGGACACTGCACAGGGACACTCCGGCACAGTGCAGTCTGCATCCCGTGATCCGTATCGACATTTATCAACACTCCATTCACCCACCTGATGAGGGTTTCTTGGCTAAGATATCCTGCAAACAAAACCACTTTTATATGGTTGGTGAGTCATGGTGAGTCTATTTCTGTTTTATAGCAAGAACAGTTTCCAGAATTGACCTTCATGTGCTCATCATCCGTTTTAAAATAAGCTATATACACACACCTGCGCCAAGCTCAGAGCGTGGCACCGCAGACAGAAACCCGTTAGGGCCGAATCAACATGAGCCATTGGAAATACCTTTGTTGATTGGTTGATTGAGGGAGTTTGACTAAGTGGTTTTTTGAATACATTGGGTCATATGGTCATGATAACTCATAGGCTTACCACTTTACAAACCAGTCTAGTCTAATGGGATGGATGGAATACTTTTTTCTTTCACATCTTCGATCATGAATTCTTTCTGGAGCTGTCCGTTTTTTCATGGTGCTACCCCCCAAATCTTCGCCATGAACCATCCCCGAGATTCTCCGGAGCCCCGATCTTTGACTTGAGGACATTTATGTTGAACATAGACTTAAAACAATACATATATAAGTTTACTATAATATCATATTAAAATGTTCATAATAAATTTATATGTTCCATCTGTTATATACATAATATATTACAACATAATTAATACAAAAAACAAATCCAATGTGTTTACTCTATTGTTGGCAGAAAACACGAGTACCATTGAATCATAGATTGCAGTCCGTTTTCTTTGGCAGTAATGTTGTGACGTTTGCTCACTTGAGAGAATGTTGTAAATTATGTGTCAGTGTGATTGTTCATTTGCTTTCATATAGATTGCACATGATGCACATGTCCAATCACAGTTGCTTAGGCATTTGATGCATGACAACGTTACTCTCGAAATGTCACCTAGGCAACTGATGCATGTCACTGTGACTTAGACATGTGGGACGTGCCAATGTCACTTAGGCATTTGATGCATGTCAATGTTACTTAGACACGGTGAAAATTCCAATTTCACTTAGGCATGTTTATGCCCGACAATGCTATGTGTTTCCATTGTTACTTGAAGACTTGAAGCCTAGAGTGGATCTCTTTGGTCAGTCTATGTAGGCAAATCTACACCACTGGCCGCTGCAATGTAAGTTAGAGAACCCTCCACAACAAGTTTCTTAAACGCAGGTTCCCCCTTCATGATGTTAAACAAAGGTTACCTTGTGAGGCGATTTGAACATAGACTTAAGCCATCTTAAGCCTAGTTTTTACAATAGACTGATCCCTAATGTTATGTAAAGTTTAAACAGATGAAACTAGTAACCATGAAACTGTATATTGAGTACTGGTCAGAAAATAGCGCAACCTGATCTTAGAGGTATATAGATACATCTATATATGGTTAGATGGGGTAATAAACACACGTTTAACCGGGTGCCCCTTCCTGCAGCGATACTAAACAACCAATAAACAACCTATGTATTGGAGATAAACATGTATGTGTATATATATATATATAATGTAACCGACGTGTATATAATGTAACCGACGTGTTTTTTGTTTTTTTTCAAGTTCATGACCCTATATGAACTGCAGGATTTTTTTCCCGGGTGTTCACATGTTCAAACAACTCCGAGGAGTGACTTGACATAGCTGTAGATCAAGACCCTGGTACCACAGTTTCACATCCAAATCTCCAAATTTATCGCCGGTATGTTCAGCCTCTATGGAACAACATACACTCCTTTCCAAACTTAGCTGTGGGAAACCCATTGTTTCTCTAGAAAATGATCTACAATTAGAAGAGTCTGAGTCAGCCAAAGACTGGAAAAATCGGAAAAAAACAACAAAATAAATACTTCAACCATCTCCAGGGTATGGCTGCCAGTTTCTAAATCTACAAATGGTGGGTAAACTCCACATCTTTTTGTTGACCTTTCTGGGTCGGTACCCATCCCATTGTCCCATATTCGAATGCTTGAAGAAATGGTTTCATCTGAAGAAACATATTTGTTGTGGGCATCCCAAATAAAATACAAACATCCAAAATCAGCAGCAATATAGCAACTTATATCAACTAATATAACAGTTGTCGAGTTCAAACTATGAGCATCTATCAGAATCTATCAACAGCGTCATATCAGATGTCACTTTATAATCCCATCTAACATCATCTAATAGTCAAACTATAAGAAAACAATAGAACGCAACTGCACTACTGGGATCAAGGTTTCATGTTTAATCATGTTTAATCATGTTTAATCACCATGTTTAACATCTACATCAACATCACCCATTTTGTTGCAGTTGTCTCATGTCAAACTAACTGCCAGGACTTGCCGTGCTGCGTTCTCAGAAGTCGCTGGCGGCCAAGACAGCGTCGATGATGGAGTTGAAAGTCGGACTGGGCCGCATCGCCTTGCGGATGGAGTTGGGGGGGTCCATGGTGAAGAGAACCATATTATACTGTTGGTGGTTTCAATCCCTCTGAAAAATATGAGTCAATGGGAAGGATTATCCCATATATTATGGAAAATAAAAAATGTTTGAAACCACCAACCAGTATATCAATGGGAGATCTCCAGGATCCTAAAATGAAGGTACGTTAGTACCATATGTTTGGCCATATTTTGTGGGGATATTCCCTGAAATTTAGGCCAGAAAAATGGGCCTTATATATGGAATCGGTACCTCCAATTTAGGTACCTGAAATAGCCATTGATTACTATGTAACTTAACTATATAATTACCATGAAAACAATAGCTGGAACATGCTGGAACTAAGATGCTAAGATGATGGAATTCTATGGAACTCTATGGAATTCTGAGTGTTTATTGTTCTATTCAGTTTATATATATATAGTATATACAGTGTATACAGTATATATATATATATATATATAAATATATATATATATATAAGTATGAAGTGAAAGTTTCGATGCCAAGTTGCAGGGATCGAGTCTTGGGGCCCCTTGGGGCCATGATGATTTATCATGATTTATGCGATAGTGGCCATGGGAACATGATATAAAGAATTATAACTAATTGGTGGTATGAAAATGGTGATTTATAGTGGATTTACCCATTTGAAATGGTGATTTTCCATATATATATATATATATATATATGTATATAACTAATTGGTGGTATACCTAGCCCTCTGAAAAATATGAAAGTCAGATTGGATCATCATGCCAACTATTGACATCTATTAACTAGTGGGGAAAATAAAACATATTCCAAACATTTCCAAACCACCAAGCAAATAAAAACAACAAATGGGGGACATGTTGACATGGTGAAGAACAGCCAGCCATAGATTTTTTTTATTGGGATAAAACAAAGAATTCTCTGAGCACTGCACTGCATGAGGATTTTTCGATACAAAGCGGGCCACCGGGGTGACAAAAGCAATGCTGAACAATAGATATAAGATGATATACCCAGATGCTCCATGTATGGAATATTTACCTACATTTGGGCTATTTTTGGGGTAAATGTAGGTAAATATTCCATACATGGAGCATCTGGGATAAGTAGTGATCCTCCGACATACCCTAGGGTAAACTACATAGATGTGGAAAACCCATGGCTTCCCTAGGAAAATCATCTACAAAGGCTGGGACTTCCAGCAAGCATCACTTGAGGCTCAGTACCAGTCGTCCTCCAATTTTTGTTTCTTTACGAATGACATCGAATGACCAATACTTGGAGGAATATCGAAGGATATCAAACAGCAATCCTGATCATGGTGATCATGGTGATCATGAGCCACAACTTGGGGCAATCCCAGCTTTATATATATATATATACAGATATAGACTAGTTCACCACGATCACAGTTCCTCGGATGGTAATCCAGGTGCCTTTTTGCGGCGACTTGTTTGACTTTGTTTGCAATCCAGATCAATACGCATAACAAAACAAGAGCACATAGAAACCATCAACTTCATGGGTGTCCCCGGTGTCCCCAATTTCAAAAAATGCCCGAAATTCCCATTTCAATCCATCTCAGTTTCTATTATACGAGGGGATCCGCACGCTGTGGGAAACTGTTAACAAAATCAAGACTTCAGAACTACAAACCATTCCAAAAAACCATCTGCAGCACACCTGCGATGTCAGGAAAGGATCTGGGAAGTAGTAGCCGCCTCGGAGCGTTAACCCTGTCCATGGGCCCAAATCCACCATGATTAACATGATTGCTTGGGGGTGTTTAATATTCGTCCAATGGCCATTTCGGGTATCTATATAAACTTGAGGTACTGTACATATCTGGAAGCTTTCGCAGCAAATTCCCATGAAACGTAGCCTCCAGAATTTCACACGGGGAAACATGGCCCATTTATAGTTGATTCATAGTTGAAACATGGTTACAACTGTGGTAAACTAACAGTTTGCTATGGAAAATGGCCCATAGAAATAGATGGTTTTCCCAGTTTTCCCATTAAACATGATGATTCTTCATAGCTATAGCTATATATATATATATATTATATATATGTAAACGTTTACCAAAGGGTTTATCACAGAGTTTTCTCTGTCTGTAAAATGGGGCATCCCAAAACCAAACCGGTACCGCTGATTTTTAAGCATCATATTACCCATTACCCGGCCTGGTAAACATACAAAAAGCTATTGAAAATTGCCATAGACATAGTGAGTTTTCCCATTAAACATAGTAATTGTCCATAGTTTTTTGTATGTTTACCAGGGGGTAAATCCCACCAAGTGAAAGGCCCATTTTCAGACAGACCTTTTACACACTTTGTTGTTGAACTTGGGCAAGAAACAAGAAACGGTGGAATTCTTCACAAACCAAGGTGAGATTACACCTGGGCATGATGATGTAAGCAACAAACAAACTCACGGGTATCAATGGATATATGACTATGTTTCTTGTTTGGTACAAGTTTATATCATGAAATGATATCATATCGTATCCCCTTTTGGCAGTTTGACTTAACTATCAAAAATTGCCTAATTATAGTTGATTTACCTATTAAATGGTGTTTGTAGCTATGTTAAACTATCAGATGGTAGTTCATACTGATTGCAATATCGTTGAATTGGGCATTGCATTAAATAAAAACATGCAGACTTCCCAACCAAACATCCAAACAGTTTGACCTCTTCATTGATCCCGATCGCCATCGCTGAACGGCCAAAATCTGGAGATCTCAAAAAAAAACATCCGTATCATCCAAAAAAACAACAAATATCAAATTATAATTGGTTTTCTATGTGTAGATACCTGGGTTTTTCTATGTTCCAAAACCCCCATGGGTTTTTCCGATGGTCAAAACCCCATATTTTTTTTTTCGGATCCCATCAGATCAATGGCCATGCAACAGGATCCGATTGATTGGAGGTACCGATTCCATATATAAGGCCTATACAAGGCCTATGTAAGGGAATACCCCCACAAAATATGGCCAAAAATATGGTACAGTACCTCCGTTTTAGGATCCTGAAGATCTCCCATTGATCAAATACCGATGTCCTGAAAGGTGGATCCAAGCTACCGATGTCCTGGCAGTGGACAGTGGAGCCAGATCGAAAAAATCATGGTGCAAAAAGCTCCAGTGGTATCTGGTTGGTGGTGCAATAACCATGGTTAATAGTGATTAATAGTGGTTTATAGTGGTTATTAGTGATTAATACCTGATCTAATGAATAATATATCTAGTTGGTGGTGCAAGAACCATCTTGAAAAATATGAGTTCGTCACTGGGAAGGATGACAACCCATATATCATGGAAAATAAAAAATGTTCCAAACCACCAACGAGGTATATGATTGCTAGCAACAAAATTTAATTGTTAGCTACAAAAATATCTAGTTGTTTATTGCTAATGATAGCTAATTCTGAGAAGCATTCTTCGCAGCAATTTGCTACATCTGAATCATGAATTATAGTTACATGATGTTCTATGAACTATAGTTATCAACACGGTAATTCTGGGCTAGAGGATCAAAACAAAAAGGAGATAAAAAAACAAAACCAAAAGATCAAAAAAAACAAATAGAGATCAAAAAACAAAAATGTAAAGAGAAAGTAAGAGATCCTTTTCGCCGAGGAGATCAAAAAAAAAACACATATAGTCATATAGGGATCAAAAAAAATGAAGCAGTCTGCGAGAGGACGAAGCAGAGAAAGACAGGCCTTTGGAGAGACAAGCGACCTAGGATGAGGAAGGCAGCGTGCATGTGCTCGCAGGTTGCATGCAAACAGAACTCGTTGCAAAACGCGCAGAAGCCGTGTGTGTGCTGTTTTGCCTCCGCTCCAGCGGGCCCTCGCTGCCAGAATTGGGACGCAAATGGGCCGATAGCAACAAGGACGTCGGAATCCAACAGCTTCAGCAACTTTTCCAGATCCAAGAGTGGCTGCGCCAAGCCAAGGCTGATCAAAGCACGGACTATAGGGTAGCTTCAGAATTGGCCCGGACAAGGTTTGCAAAAGCCTGCGCGAAGCCAGAAGATGGACATGGCACAGTATTGTCGGAAGTCTTCGTCCAACTCTTGGACGCATGGTCGTAAGTGGCCAAGGTGCGGCGCATGCAAGGAAATGAAGTCCCATCTTTCTCATCAAACCGATCCCATGCCTGTGTTCGAAAGAATTGATCAGTGGACGACCCCTTGCCGTGTCAAGGCATCTGAATCCCACAAGACCGTTTTATCGGGAAAAGGCTCTGGCGGCATGTCTGGAAGACATGACCCTTGACCGCGCAAATCCATGAGCTACGATTTCGTGAAATTGGCCAAGCTTTGGGCAAAGGCAGACAAGTTAGTGCGAAGGCCCATGTGTTTCTTCATGCAGCTTCCAGCGGTGCCAGGATTCTTGGGCTTGTGTGCCGGAGGCGGAGCCCGGCTGCAGCCGTTGCAAGCCACACCACCAGTCTGCAGTGTAGAACGAATTTGTGTCACCTGACCAATCCTGGGCCTTAAAGGTTTCCTGCGCTTGCCGGCGGTCGTGTTTGACCAGATAATGCCGCTGCAATGCTTTGGCTGCTTTCTCTTCCGGGGGCTGCTGGGATACAAGAACTTGAAGGAGCAGTGTAGCAATCGAATGGAAAAGCATTGCTGTGGGGACAGAGCGCAAGCAAAAGAAGGCACGTTTGACTAGGGGTACGAGTTTCTGGCCTGCCCGGGACAAATTGTTTTGCACTGTGGCAAAGGCACCGGATCGGAAGATTCTGACCCGTTCATCAGCATCCACTGAAGCAGCTTTTGGACGATTGCACGCACCACAATGACATGGGCCCAGTCGGTGACACGACTTGCATTGACGAACACAAACCTTTGAGCAAGGTCTTCCCCAGGATGCATGTCAGCATGGTATTGTTGACAACAAGACCGCAAGTCCACACCAGCAAACTTTTGGGCACAAGCACATAAGGCATCGAACAAGACCTGGTAAGTTACTTGGCTTTCTTTGTTTGCAAGGGCGAAAATCAGAGGGTGAAAGTTGGTGCGAAATGCGTACACGCCCTCGGATTCAGAATAATGTTTCGACAGGACCCCTACACTCTTGAAAACCCAGTCTTCTTGAGTGAGCCTAAAAGTCCCATCTCCGCACAATTTGATGTAGGCCTTGTTAGTCAAGCTGTGCAACGTCTCTTCGAGCAACATGGGGTTGCAAAAGACAATGACCGACTGCTCTCGTTCCAGCAAAAGAGGCCTCCCATTTTGAGCTCGTTGACAGTACTTTCCAAATCCAGCGCAAGGCCCAGGTCTCGCTCCAACTGCCGCCAGTCTGCCTCCACCCACTTGAACGAACTTGCGCGGCTGCTGGCGGAGCCCTTGTGAACACGATGGTTGTGACCCCATGTGCGGAGAAATGCATCCATCGGGTGGTCTGCACGCTGATGTTTCTCAACGATTTTCACGAGGTCCTGGGTCGTGAAATGCGCATTGGCTTGGACGAACTGCTTCAAAGCATGTTCAATCCCCATTTGGGCATCCAAGTAAGCAGGCTACCTGGTTTTTAGCCCCCAGTTGGGGCTAAAATCCTTCAATAAAAATGGTGTATGAGGTACAAACGCAACCAATGAAAACCTTTGCTTGACGTTCCTGGTATCCCAGAGTAGCGCTCATGAAACTCAGGCCCCAGGTTTTCATCCTAGAACTTCAACACTTCATTTTCATGAAACTCAGGCCCCTGGTTTTCATCCTGTGCAAGCACTTCACTATTTCATTTCCATGAAACTCAGGCCCCTGGATTTCATCCTGTGCAAGAATGTCACCATTTAACTTTCATGAATCTCAGGCCCCAGGTTTTCATCCTGTGCAATAATGTCACCATTTAATTTTCATGAACCTCAGTCTCATGTTTTCAGCCCGTGCATGCACTTCACCGGTTACTTTTCATGAATCTCAGGCCCAGGTTTTCAGCCCTGTGAGTATTTTCTACCTTCATTCTCTCCTATTCCTTAACACCTAGGATTTTATCCCTTTCCACGGTTTCATGTTTCAAAGTTGTCAAATTCATGCGCGGCAGCCATACCTCAAAAGAATTGCGTCTGTTTGCGCTTGGGGCTAGGATCGCGAAATCAAACCCGAGATAACAACCGGGTTGCGTGTACAAAACGCGCGCTACGCAATGAAAACGTATGTATCACTTATTTATAGACCTAGACAGTTCATTATAAAAAAACAGAGCTTGAAACCTGCCACATGAGACCTCACAAGGCTTTCATCCGTGTTTTTCTCCCGCAGCGGATGAGCGTCCCGCATACCTGAGTATGCCACGCACTAGGCATCCAGTTCATGGACTTTGTGCAAGACCACCCTTGGCGTATTTCCCACAAATCACCACGCCAATCACCGTGCGACCACACAGACAGGTGCGCATGGGAACGCGCGCATGACAGTGTCCACACATGGTACTTTCTGCTCCACTTTATCTCTTCTGCCTTTTGGTAGCAACTCAACATGCTGCAGTTCCCTGGTGGTGGCTGACAGCTTGCGCCGCCACACAAACATGGAGATGGCTTGGCCTGGTACCTAACCTAATGGTAATCTCGTCTCCTGGTTTGATCGGAGACACCACCTTGGATCCCGGCATAAGCATCATAAGCTGTGGCAAGGTCCATTCAAATCATCCAATTTACCAATATAAATATAAACAAAAAATAAACAAAAACTAAAGGATCTAAAGGTTTCCTGATCAAATTCAACAACCATGTGGCTCTCAAACGCTCACCATCCAGCTCCGCATTAGGCGTGCAGCTATGGCTCAGGAACCCATTGGCACCGAAGAATCCGAAGACGGCACCCGGGTCCAAGGACTCATGGGAAATCAGGCCTTGGCCTTTCTTCCCACAGTCCAGCACGACAAACGGTTTGGAAAACATGTTGGGCCACAACAAAATGGCTTACGGTCCGGCCGCAAAGTTGAAACAGCAAGATATGGGGAATGAAAAGCCTGTAATGAGGTCAAGTTAAAACAGCAAGATCTGGAGAATGAAAACCTTTACTGAGGTTTAAGGGTTTATGCCGTGAGCACTTCAAGTTCCCGCAACCAAAATTTATATGTGTAGATGAAAACCTGTGAGCTGAGGTTCCCCCTGGATAGCTGCTGAGTTCTTTGGAAAAAATGTTTCTGGATAAAAACCAGTGACCCAAGCCTTTCACTGACTCTCATGTTGAAAATCCAACTTTGGATGAAACCCCTGAGCTTGACGTTTGGCAAAGCTCTTCCAAAATAAAAACACAAAAACTCTCATTGGATGAATGCCGGTGCTTGAGGTTTTTTCATCAGATCCTTAAAACCCGTGTGTAACGTTTTTGGAGTACAGCCCACAGCCACCTGTGGGCTAAACCCAGGCGCTCCAGCCCTAGGTTTTTAGCCTTTGTGCCCCAACGGGGATATGTTCAGCGGTGCTAGTTAAAAGGGTTCCAAGAGCGGGCGGCTTGGAAATCCCCATGCGAAGCAATTGGGGTCGACTTTCGCCGTATTTGCTTGTCATCGCGCTGGTACACGCACATGGCCTTCGAATCCAGCCTTGTCGGTTCTTGCAAGTATCACACGAAGAACACCAGAGGTGAACTTTGAAGCCATGCGCAAATGGGGCGAATTGCGACCTGATCCGCAGAGTGTGCCCGGCGATCAAAGAAGTGGGCCAAGCTTTTTCACGCTTCAGGAACTGTTCTTTGGAAATATCTTCCTCGCAAGGCAGCGTTGCTTGCAGTGAATAGAGATCATCAACCTCTTTGGCGGATGGGCGGCCACGGCCCTTTTTGGCATCCTCTGCTGCTGCATCTGGGGGTCTGGCCCGTTTTCCTGCGCCGCGCATTGGAGGAGGCGCTGCAGTTGGAGTTTGAGAAGGTAGCGCCTGATCTCTAGGGGCGGTTGGACATGATTGGGGAACCGGCCAGAAGGACTCGGGAACATCAAGGTGTTGAAGCGTTGCGCGAAGAGTGGGAGACAAAGGAAACCGATGGAAGGACACGCTGCGCATGTCAGCGCCAGGCAAACGGCGACCCTCACGGACTTCCCACAACTGCATACTGGCTAACGACTGCAACAGCTTGATGCGTTCTTCTGCCTGTGTTGCCCCCTGCAATGACGTGATGTGCTTTCCAACATCGGACAAAGTAATGGGGTCTTTGATGCACGCCAGTAGTAACCGAGACGCCGGTGTTCTAGGAGGCCTGACAGCAGCGAAAGCAACTGTGGAAGCTGCCGGCTCTCCGTGCATCGCTGTAGCTTCGGAATCGACAACATTGCAGTCATTCACGATCCGCAAATCAAAGTGCCGAATACAGCACCACATTTCATAGCGTTGTCGGGCAGAACGCCAGAATCCAAATCAGTCATGTTATGGAACGCTGTTAAGCAGGCAGCACTTGGGACATGATATTCCATTTTAGCCCAACGCAGCGCGACTAGCGGATCCCCACCCCCCTCCCTCCCTCCCTCCCTCCCTCCCTCCCTTCCTTCCTTCCTTTCTCGTTTTTTTTTATCCCTATTTGTTTTTTTTTGATCCCTCTCCCGTAATTCTGCAAGAATAAAACATGCTAACCTGCATGGAATGGGTTACATCTGGTATCATGGCCGGCATGGCTTGTGAAGTGAAGCTGAATGGAAGAGGTGCCTCTAAATTGCTAGAAATGGGGGAATCATGTGGGTAAAACAATAATGCCATTTGCACCATCCCCCAGTCATCATCATTTTTATGTGGTATGCCTGGAAAACCTAGTTGCCAGAAAAAACGTGGCACTGATAAAAGTCGCCGCAAATCACCCTTCGCGAATAAAAGTCGCCAGGAATGGTCTTTTAATAGTGTTGCTAAAACCTCCCCAACGTCCCAGCAGGTATGGTGAGCATTTGTTCTTTACCATGCCGCTGCCAAAGAAATTTTGTATCTCTGGCACACCTTCAAATGAAGGGTCCTTGAACTGACTTTTCTTGATTGGGTTGATACCCTGCCAATAAAATCTTCGTCCATTTGGCACGACCAGCGCAAAGGGTTCAAACTGCTGCAGCCATTGACTGCATCACACATCAGAGCATATCATGTCCGCAATGAGGTGGAATTTCGGTTGATACTTGAACCGAACCCAGCCCAAACGATAAGCATAGGAGGCACTTTTCAAGAGATCCTCCAGAGCATCAATGATGCGCTTACGCTGTTTGTTTGTCAGCCACAGCCCTGCACGGTAAAGTTTTACCCACATTAGTTGTCTAAAGGCAACATCTGAATCATCTGACATCGAATGTTTATGATGCCGATGGTTACAGTGTATATATATATATGTCTGAAACGCAAGCTTTCAGGCAGGGCTGGGGAGTATCCGTTTCAAAGTCACGTCACCCGCAAGCAAGATAAAGTTGTTGCCCTTTTTGGTACGACAAATTCGATCACAAAAACCATACACTTCCATCACCAGTATTGTGTAACTATACTTTGCGTACATCTGTATATATGGGCGCATGTATATATATATATATCACAAATCATATGTATGTGACATTTACATACTCATAAACAATCTCAAACAATGGCTTTAACTGCCAAATTCAAACAAGGAGGCCCCTCAAAAACAAAGTCGTTTTCACGTGTATTATCATGGCTAACCTTAGTAGATACCCTTCATAAAACTAATTCGGACAAAACTAAATCTTGAGCTGGTCAAAATGCGTGTGTGTGTATATATATATACATATTGTATATGTAGATATACAATATACAGTACCCAGACAGACATATGCATGATATACGAGTCCCCTCATGCTTCCATGTATGTATCCTATGTATCCACAATGGCATGTATCCCCATTCAAAGCGGAACATATTCAAGATCTTAAAGAACTACCCTCCTGTAAACTAATATATATATATGGATGTGGAAAACCTAGCTTTTTTATCCCTTTGTAGATCATTTTCCTTAGGTTTCCCCATGGGTTTTCCCACATCTAGTAGTAATCCTTTAGGGCGGCACCGTGCCGCCTGTGGCTTGCCCTCAGCAGCAATCAACTCGCCTTGGCGCCATGCCCAGCGGACGATGGAATTTCCAATCCATGGGGGGTACCCCAATAGCTGGATGGATCAAAGGATTTTTGGGGCCTGTGGGGCCCCCAAAAATGATAGCTAAGTTGGTTTACAATTCCAATAACTATGGTTTATGATACTTATAACTATAGTTAATGGGGTTTATAAACCAACTTATAACTGAGGGGTAGTTGAACCACCCCCTGAAAAATGGATAAAAATGGTGGAAACTCCATAAATGGTGGTACCCAATAGCTGGATGGTTTATTTCATGGAAAATCCCATTTCTAAATGGATGATTTAAGAGTACCCCCATAGGGAAACTCCATTTGAAGGCCAGTTACATATCATTTATTGGGCCATGAACGATTAAGCGGGATGCACCGCCAAGACAAGTAAGCAGGGAAAAGGGAGTCAGATCAGCAAAATCCAGAGATAACATGAGATTAACATGGCCAATCGCCGATACCCTGCAAAAAAACAATTCTTAGCTGGTGAACGTAGATAATCCCATTGTATCCCATTGATACCGACAGACATAGCAGGATAAGTTTCTACCCATCTAAGATTGATCTTGTTAAATAATAATACTTGTATCAACGAGGTCGGAATGGTGAATTTACCCCTTGGTACTCCAACCTGGCTTAAAATCCCTATGGGACGATTTTCCGTGAACAAAAAATCTCGAAATGAATGGGTGTTGCTACTAATACGATCGTGTCTTGACTATATAATATTATATAATACTATATAATACTATATAATACTATATATGTATGTACTAATTATCAACATATCTAAACATGGGAATTGACAATTGATGACAATTGATATCAATTGATAGCATTGCTTAAGACCTTCAGACCAAGAAATTCAGTCATGCACTGCTGCTGGCTGGGCGAACCCACTTGCAAGCCGCCCAGAATGCTGGAATTGGATAGGATCGAATCCGCAGGGATCTAATGATCTATTTGATGGCGACTCCGAATCTGGTTTTGACTCGGGACAGGGTCAGGCAATGAAGCAGTGACCTGCAGGTTGTCACACATCTCAAATTTGGGGGTACAATTGTAGGAACCATGGCGCAGTACGGAGTAGAACTGAAGCGGATGCTCAAGGAGCATGGATCTTTTCAGCAAATGGAATGTCTGGGGGATGGTATACCAAGCACTAGCTGAACGCCCAGAAAGGATGAACACAGAAGATGATCAAGAACGCACTGGATGTACAGGGGTTGGTTTTCCCTTGCCATTTAGCTTCATGTCAAAGTATATACAGTATATGCCAGACTTGTCACCATAAAAATCTGGAATGAATCCTGAATCAGACAGTTCTCTTGGGTTCTCCCCAATGTAGCTACTATTAATCGGGGGTTCAGTCTCCCAAGTACCCCTGATGCTGCTGGTTTGTCAATAGGTATTCACAATCTTGACTTACACCAAACAATGACTGGGATATTACAATAACCATGAAACCAATGGGGCTTCTTGCCAGGGTTCCCCTAAAAAACCTGGTTTCCAGGCAACCAAAAATACTTTCTAGTCATCAATCCTGGCAAGGTCCGGTAAGGTCCAGTATACGGTGGTTGAACTAACCAGATTTGCCGCTTCACGGTAGATATTTATATCAAATCAATGGGAATTTCAGGATCCTAAAATGGAGGTACGTAAACGTACCATATAAGGCCATATTTTCTGGGGATATTCCCTGAAATTTAGGCCTCAAAAATAGGCCTTATATATGGAATCGGTACCTCCAATCAATCGGTTCCTGTTGCATGGCCATTGATCAAACTGGTAGATGTGTTTATGAACCAACTACCATAGCCCCAATAATTACTTCATACTTCGACCCTAAGAATCGACCCTCAGAATCTCATGGCAAGGGTTTATCTTTTTTTGAACTAAGGGGAATGATAATGACGTGTTGTAAAAAAGAGAGTCCCATGATGGATAATGACAATCCCCTGTAAATTACGAAATCAGGTAGGTTGATAATCTCTTACAGATAAGCCAATCAGCAGGGGCTTTGGTCACTGCTCAACTAGTAGCTAAAGCAGGTCACATGCCATGGCCAATACATGGTACCTGGAGTACAATAGGTAAATTAACCCCTATGAATTAAAATACGTTAACCCTTCCTAATACCATTCCATACCATTCCTATAATCAGTATTATTGAATTCCTATCAATTCCTATTAATTAATTCATCCGTACCATGCAACCCCTATTACATAATGGGTGCATTAACTATACTTAACCCCTGCTACGGGATTCTTAACCCCAACAAACCATACCACACTTGTTAACCATAGTAAACCAAAACCAACCAGCATCAATCAACAATCATCAACCATAACCAATGCTCTTCAACTATAATCAAACATCATCAACCACGTGGTTCACCAAAACTAACCATAGCCGACCACAATAAAGCACAATTACATGGCCAATCTTAGCTGGTTGGTGGTATACCTACCCCTCTGAAAATATTAAAGTCAGTTGGGATGATTATTCCCAATATATGGAAAAATCAAACATGTCCCAAACCACCAATCAGTTAGATACCCTTCGAAAAAAAAAAAAACTAATTCTTAGCTTGTGAACGTAGATAATCCCATTGATGCCAAAAGACTAAAGGATTACACTACCCATCCAAGATTGACCTGGGGATGACCATTCCCCTTTCAGCTTCAATGCATCTGAGCTTCCCAAAATCTTTGCTTCGGAGCTCCGTAGTTGCGTCGCGACGGGCTTGAATCGCTCCTGTGTTCTTGATGGCTGGTGTAGCGAAAGTGGGCTTTGGGATAGTTTCGAACTGTTCTAGGTGAAAATAAAAAGGTTATATAACCAGACGGGACCATGACTTCTGGTAAATAAATGTAAATAATTGTAAATATAAGTTGATGGGGGGTTATAGCTATAGTTCATCGGGGGTTATAAACCAACTAATAACTGGGGGGGGGGGCCATCTTGTATGCTGGGGATGTAACTCGCCCAAACAGATTGGATTCAAGAGGATTGGGAGATTTTAAGCGAATTTCAAGCCCAAAAATGGTGGTGTCCTTCTGATAAACAACTTTACTCTACCTTGAAACAACTTAAATCCTTGGTGGAAAATATCAATGAAGGAATAGGAAAACCATCGATGCATGGGGTATCGTGGGGTAAATGCCACTGAACCGTGGCTGTTTTCAGGTGCGGTACCTCTGTTGCCACTTCTTGGGAACCCCAGAAGGTGAACTGGGTGTAGGATGTGACTCAAAGAGGGACTTGGAAAGAATATATTCTTTTTGAGAAAACAACCGCTTTGTACATGTGGAGAAAACAATCATTGTATATAATCCGTTTGAAATTTAAAACGGAAGTTGTTGTTGTTGTTTTTTTTTTTTGCCTGGGTTTTAACCAACCGTTTTGTCGCTTGAAATCGATAGTTGCGCGTGTCAAAATGTGTTCGATAAAATTGGGAGGCTTAATAAAAACAGGTAACCCACATCTGTGTGTAATGAACAAACATGCCATGTTGAGCTTTCCCGAGATTTCTCTTTTCCAGGGTCAGCTGGAACATGTTTGTCGTTCAACCGTACATCCTCATACTGCAAATATCAAAACATGTACATATGATTATCTGGATCTATGTGTGTAAAGAATTAATTATTAAGACACCTTTAAACAA
>Ga0126342_10004137_pt1 | contig 24528 bp, 38 predicted proteins | sample Cyp1metagenome_FD_92528 | JGI IMG/M metagenome (GOLD analysis project Ga0126342, IMG submission 92528) | Coral microbial communities from Lord Howe Island, Old Settlement Bay, Australia - Cyphastrea 1 metagenome | ecosystem: Host-associated > Invertebrates > Cnidaria > Coral ...
AAAAAAATAATTAAATAAATAAATATTTAATTTATTATATTAATTATATATATTATTTATTAATATATATTTATATTTATAAATAATGTTCCTAATAAATTTTTATCCAAATAAAATATTAATTATTAATTATAATATAATAATATAAATATATATTTCTTATATTTATTTTTTTTCGAAATAATATTCCCATTAAATAGTTAAAATATTTATCTTAAAATATTTTTTAAATAAATATATTATATATTATTTCCAATATTTCAGAAATAATCAAAATTATGATAATAAAATACCGCGGTGCCATATTTATATCGATATTTTTCGCGCAATGCGCAGTCCTCTCGTCCTTTCTCGTCACTTTGCACGTATTGGATCGCTCTCGTTGTGGCGCGGTGCTCATAATGATATCGCTTGTGCAACCCTCTCGTCACTTTCTGCGAGCTGTTTCGCTCTATATAATATTGGCGCGGTGCACATCTCGATATTGCCCGCGCAAATCGTCACCTTGTGCGCCTTGGATCGCTTTCTTTATTTCGCGATGCTCATTTTAGGTAAGTATATATGTCTCTCATGAATTTTGTAGGAGGTCCTCCTATTCTACGACATCTCGCAAGATCCTCACAGTGCGCTCTTAGAGGTATCTTAGAGCTCCTTGTATGACGATCCCAAGGCAAGATCTTGCAGAGGTCCTTGTGCGAACATCTTGTGCAGATCTTGGGCCTGGTGAAACCCTCCAAGAGAACCCTTGCATGAAGATCTTCAAGATATCGTGTTGGCATTTGTGCTACGCTCTTAGGATGCTCTTGTAAAGCTTTCAATGCATGACTGGCATGACCAGCATGACTGCTAACTGCTACCTGTTAGGAGCTATGTTCCATTCTTATTCATAGTCCACTGATTAGGTGCGTAAGTACAAAGGGATTAAATCCAACAGCGAAAGTATATGACTAGGTATACCTGACAAATATTCCATTGATTCAATTCAAAGATTCAAAGCTACAGTACAGGTGCAGCTTCCGTGCTTGTTCATTTACTCTCCCTTTTCTCAAACTAATTGTCCGACATGAATCCCACGATTCGGCCCGCTGAAATAGCTCGGGATCGAATTTGGCTCCATGTGTTCCAAAAGCTTGGCACCTAAGTTCTGCTTTGTACCCTTTGCTCTTTCGGTGTGCTGCACCACACTTGGTATTGGTCTAAGTATCCAGTAAGGCTATACGGCTGTACATGGGCTAGCGGTGGAATATGTGGAATTGGAGCGACAGATTTGCGTCAGTGAATGAACAGAGAATACGACAGATGTTCAAACATGGCCCAGCACGCCAGAGTAAGCCCCAAACAGCAAAGGCATCAGCCCTGGAAAATCCTTGTGCGCCAAGCCAGGCGCTAACTTCTTATCTTCTGGAGAAAAATGCCATCCCCTTCATGGTGTTCGAAAGAACCAAATAGATCCAAATAGTATGCCTTGCTGTCGTGCTTGCGAAACTTGCAAACCATTTCATGTCGTCGCTTGCCCCTGCCCTAGAAAAAGCTGGACGAAGTCTCTGGCCAACTCTGGCCCTTGATTTGCAGCCGGAGCACCGGTCTCGCTGGCGTCTACGATTTCCACCTTGCGCTGAGTCACCGGGTGCAGCAGCTGCTTCAAGATTGGCCACAACAGCCTCGCAAAGGCCCAAGCCTGAGCAGAAATGAATAGAAATGACATCTGTGGCGTGGTCCAAAAGTGGGCCTTAATGCCTTCAGCTTTAAGTGCCTTAACAACCTTAACATGCCGCAATCGAAGCACGATTTTATTGCAATTGTTAGGCGAGTTCTTCAGCGTGGGGCCGGGCGTACGCCTTCTTTCGTATCTGTTCTTGATTTTTGTGCGCTGTAAAGGCTTTGGGCCGTGGGTGTACATGACACTGAAAACCATGCATCTTCAGTATTAATGTACTTGTTGGCTGCTGCCCTATTGTTTTTTGTTTGTGGCTTCCATTTGCTCAGGTTTCTCAAACAAAGTATCCTACTGCATGACTGTTCCATTCCTACCGTGCAAGCATGTTCGTTGCATGGCCTTGCTATGGCTATGCGCCAGAAAAGCACACGCAGGAAACAATGCTCAGAGTGAAAGTCAATATGTACTACATTGTTGTTTTGTCACCGTGTTCCAAGTGTTACTAAAGCCCTTGGCACCTTGCCCCATCCCTCAAAATTACACGGATTTGTGATCACCTTAAAACCGCTCCAACCTGGCGTCTAAACACCTGTTTTCATGTCCAGAGACCTCCACCTTACTCGGTCTGGTGTGGATGATGGTCGGGCAAAGCAATGGCCAATCAAACAAGACCGAGAAGCTGCATTCACCACAAGCACTCTGTCAAGCGTCTCCGGGTAAAGCACCACAGTCTGCTTCACCGCCACTGCCAAGAAATCTTTAGCAAAACCAATGTGTCCCAAGCCCACGCCCCATAGATCGATGATCCTTGTAGCAATGTCGTCAAAAACTTAACGCTCAGACCAGCAAAACAATGTCCACCATATTTAGTTCAGAAGGGGATCGGATCAGAATCCAACAACTCAGATTCAAATTTCACTTAGAACTTCATGAATGCGCAATTCATCCTCAAGAACAACACAGAATGCGGAGGTCTACTATTGTTTTCTCTGTCTCCATTGTTGTCTAATATTGTATTGTTGTACCATCTTTACACTAGGCATGGGCGACTATCCGGGATCACAACATAACTTTGCTTCACACAGTAAGAAGAATGGGCATCAAACAACTGCCGCCAAATGCAAAAGCTTCCGATCTGCTTCATCGTCCAAAAGCCGAATGTTTGCAGCAACTAGTTCCTTTCTCTACTTGCACTGACGTGGTTGGACCAAGACCAAGGATGAATAATATCCATCTCAAAGAGTTCTTGAAAAAAAGCAGTGCGAAAATGTGCGAACCATGCTTCCAGGGCACAAAGTAACTCGATCCGTTAAATGGCCAATTTGCTTGCTCTCGCGTGGAACTGTTCTCCGAAAAAGGCACTCCTCGCACCGGAGGAAACACAACACAGCAGCATTGACCTTAGTTGGACAGATTTGATGTCTTCGCCAATGCGGGGACATACAAAAATCAACCTCGATGCTCGAACTATACGAGCATCAAGGATCTCTGTGAAAGGAAGTGCAACAATCAAAAGCTCTGACACAGCTATATGCTCAAACTTGGAATGCTGACCTTCTTGCAAGATTTCCACTCCCAATTCAATCATAACTGTATGCGACCATATAAGTGGCTTGCATCAGAGTTGCTCCTTCAACTGCATGTTCCCACCCGGTTGACAAGAGTTTGTTGAAGGAAGCAGCATCAACACCACTTCGGATCAGCATGATGGGCCTTGAATGGACAGGTGGCTCTGACATGGGGCGGCTTTAGGCGCCCTCGGACAACCCCAGCTTAGTTGCTATCTTAACGCAGCAAGAAAATCATAAACGAATCATGGTTCAGAACACTACTTAGTACTGAGAGAGTCTTCCCTTGCGCAGCCTCTCAACAGCGTCAACATACGAATTCTAAATGATTTACATGTGTCTCAAGCTGTAGCTGATTCAGCGGCCAGCCATGGCCAGCTCATCCAAAGTTACGTGCGGCCCAGAAATTGTGAAAGGTAATGGGACATGATGGAACTATACGACTGTGACGAGGTGCAAAGGGTCTAATGTGGTCAAATCACTTCATCCAAGGGACTGTCCTCTCCGACCCAAGCCATGGTACGTCTGAGGGACAATGTCCATGAAGGATGCCCAGTACCTCTTTGGGTCAGCCCCTTTAGGAGCACACTCTAATGCATTTCTCTGGAAGCAGAGCACTCCTCCGAAAAGCTTGGAGACTCCAATATGGAATTAAGCCCCAACCTCGGAGTGATAGCTCAACGGCTCAACGAACTCCAGCCAGTTCCCACAACCAAGCAACATCACGCGCTTTTCCCAGCACATTTCCAAAAGTTTCACAGCCTCTCAGGCGAACTATAACAAAGCCATCCAGTTCAGGCAAGCTCCAAACAAAATGTCGATGTGCCCTTCCAAACTATTTTGGAGGAAACTCAATGGCTACCATGTCGACCATGTCCAGCCACACCATCGAACCAGCCGATCCTCCTCTGCACAGGCAGCCCCTTGGAGACCATCTTGCTTTGCTTGCCAACAGAAGCGCCTTAAGCTCTGGGATCTGCCATGGACACAAGGGTGCCGGTCACAAGCATTCCAGCGATCATACTGCAAATTGATGCCGCTAATTTTGCTATGTGTGAGATTGGTGCGGGGTTTCCAATCACAGCTGCAGCACCCGAAGTCCACAGCTAAGCAAATGTGCAAGCGCCGGTTTTCCTATGGCGCACAGCGTAGCCGGTACCGGCGGTATCGGCATAAAGAATTCCCACCCTGTGGGACATTGGGCAGCTTGGGCCATCTGGCCATGATAATACCTTCGTTGAATCTGGACCTGGCAGGTGCACAAGTGTAAACTAACACAGGCACAGGTGGAAAAATGCCAGCCATGCATAGCTATTGGCCATGCAGTTGCACCCTGCTCAGTAATCCAGTTCTCAAGCTCTCTCAGCAAAGACAATCCACGGCCATCCAGCGCATAGGGAGTGATGTCGCCAGTCGAACAGGACGGACAAGGACGAAAACGTCTCACTCCATTGGCTTCATTCAGACAGCCAGAAGGGAGGTCTGGCATTGTGGCTGTGCATGCCACACATCATTGCTGGCGACCCATATCACGTCACTCAGCGGGCACACATCAACATTTTCGAAGGACTCGATCAGCGCCCTTCGCATGACATCCACTCCAGCATCACGCTGTCTGTCAGCGTTTTCCAGGAAGCCCCGGTTGCGGGCAAAGTTTCTATATTCTCGGGCTAAGCGCTCCTGCTCATAGTTCATCCTGGCAAAAAGAATCGGCATGGCACGAGTCTGTGCGATCTCTCCCTGGACAGAACTCCATGCGGCCCGATATTTATCGTCAAAGGCCTTCTTGAGCTTGAGTTTGACATAGGTGAGACAGCAATCAGCAAACCATCACGAAGAAAACCATGAAAAACAAAACGTCAGGCTGATTTTGAAGCGGCACCAGGCAAAATGCCTTTTGTGAAACCGAGTAGCGCATCTTTTCAAAGATCGCTCCCTCATACACATACATCAGCGTCCTTGGGCTGGGGCAGGACCGCATTGAAATACTCAATCACCTCGTCGGTGTGCACCATGTAGGCACCAGAGGCGGCAGCAGGGCTTTCAGCGTTCTGCTCACTTATTTCTTCCATCTCAGTTTCATCTCCAAGTTCATTCTCATCCATCACATCCTCATTGATGACTCGAAGTCGTTGAGGTGGTGGCGCAGCATGTTGGTCCATGTTGGCTTGACGTTCTTGGGCAGGCTTCTGCTTGGCAGCCACATATTATATTGGGGATTCCAGTGGAATCCAATCCATGTCGAAGTCTGTTGGCGAGCAGCTGGCGGCTGCTGGGCTTTGTGAGGCCATCCGCCCATTTGCGTCATCGTAGCTCTCCACCGAGATCTTGCAGCAACTCTTTGATTACACGGATCTCCAGGGCAGCGCGTCCATCTGTAACTTTGGCAGTCACAGTCTCTCGGTGAAAGCTATCATACAACGCTTTGGCGTCGGTGATCATGACCGGTTTCAGGGAAGTCGGCCTTTTCAGCAGTTCAGCCAGTTGAAGGTTGGGACATAGGAGGTGGTCCCAAAACTTGCAAACAGCATCAGTGGTATCCGTTACCTGGGCTGCGGCCTGTGTTTCAGCGGCCAGCGGCCAGTGAGCTTCGGGCAACTTGAGGCAACTTCATCGATCGCCACTCCAACATATGAAAGTTGTCTTCCTGGTTTTCAAGGTGTGCTCCGGCACCAGGAGGGCTTGCGATGACCCATCAGGTCTTGTAGAAAACGAAGCATCAAACAGCGTGACAAGTCGAAGCTGTTCCACAGGGCCAAGGTTCTTGTAGACAAAGCCAACATCACCATTTTGTTTTGCAAACTTCAAAGTTCGGTTGAGATCTTGGACCCTGCTGACCTTGGCATGGCTCACCTGTCCAGCAGCTAAGGACACAGAAGCCTGGGGGTGCGGTGAGGATTGCACACTCGGCCATTGCAGTGCTCCACAAAGTCCACGGAGCGCGGCGATCTCCTTTGAGGTCAGCTCCACATCAGGTCCATGAGACCGAGGAATGGTCATCGGGTGAATCTTTTCCACATACTGTTGGAAAAGCTTCAGCCCATCTCCATCAAGCAGTGTCTCGATGGAGCAGCCGCAATACTGCAGGGCGTCACCATCCTTCCATTCACGAAAGTTGAAGACGGACTGCAACTCTCTGATAATGCTTTGCCAGGTGGGCGACGTTGAGCTTCCCCACCCAAAAGGTCGTCAACATGCAAACACACCATGCCGCATAATCGGCTGTCACCCAGGGTACCAGTTGAAGAAGCACCATCGTTGAAATCGGCCTCGAAAGCCAAAAAGCAGCAAGGATCAAGGTAGCGAGGTCTGAGACCAAGATCCTTCAATCTTCTCGCTGCCTCTTGGTACCATCTTCTCGGTGCGTCCAACTGTCCATACACCGGTTTCAACAGCAGCATCCGGCAGGCGTCTGGAGCTCCTAACAACCTCAGGCACTCAGCTGGCAATTTCACCCACAGTTTTCGCTCCTGTGGTGTTGCCACATCAGCTGTTCAAGCAGACCAGCCCAGCAGTGCAGTCAGGCTCAAAAACTTTCTGGAGGTCCTGGACGTAGTGGGACTGCTGGTTTGTAGTCCATTGTCCAGGGCACCATCAGAATGCCCACTTGTCAAGACACGGGCTGTCAATGTCCGCTCTGGCTGAGCGTTGTCCACCGTGAACGACTGCAGCTCTTTGCTTTTCGCCTCCTTGAAACTTTGCTCGATTATCAGGAGAGAGCAGCCTTTCGTTGATGGAACTGTTCATCACCTTCTTGTGCTGTTTGGCCATCTTGATCCTTGTATCCTTGCCCAAGCGCTTGGAAGGCAAGCTGGCAAACATACCCATTTCACGGCGAGCTTTGCCAGAGATCTGAAAGATGGTGCAGCGGGTCCACTCAAAGTCCAGGAAACGCTGCTCAGCACCAAGGTCATTGATGACCCGAAGTTTTCCATCAGCAGCTTTCGCAACAGTAGCGCGGTTTGCATCCAAAAGATCCGCTGGGATCGGCACATCAGTGATCTCCTTGATCTTGAAGAGGCTGCGGCGAGGCCGTACATGGTGTCGGATGACACAGCCAGCTTTGACTTCCCAATAGCCCACGGGGTCATTGGTCAGGCTAAAGTAGCCATCATCACCAACCTTCCAGCCATCAGGGATCTGAGTGAGATCCAGGTCAAGGACGTCAAAGGACTGAATGTAGTTTTCACGGACACCTCGATCCTTTTGGTCATCCTTGCCATAGGACCAAAGATTGAGGCCTCCGCCCGATCCATCTGGACGCGTCGATGTCGAAACTCCTCCGCAGGGCCAGCAAGCTCGTAGAGGTTCAAGTTGGTAGATGTTGGTGCGCGTGGCACTGAAGAAGGTCCAGGTGGTAGCACTGAAAAGGGTCCAGGTGCAGCAGGTTCAGCTGCCATTGACGGTGCTCTTGTATGCACCGCTGGTGTATCAGGATGTGGTGGTTCACGTCCAGGTTCAGAGTCCACAATGATCGGAGGATCATCGTCATCTTGGATTTCAAGGACGGCAGGAGGACCACCAGCATCATCAGGTGCAATTGATGATGAATAACTCACACTGCATTCCTCAGCTGGCTGCAAATCCAAGTCCAAGCCTGTGGGCTCAGCAGTGGGCTCCATAGGAGGAACTGGCATAAAATCCCTGCCAGGGTGATCGTCAGTGCGCCGACGCGTCGGAGATGGCTCTTGAAGATCTCCCCCATCATCACCATCATATGGAGCATCATCTTGCATGCCCTCTTCGTCATCATCCACATCATCGATGTTCCGGCGGTTCAGCCTTCTAAGGTCAAGGAACCGGGTGACTCCTCTGGATTTGAGTCCAGCAATGTCATGTCGAGCAGCTTGGAGTCCATCGATTGCGACCTGCAAGTCCATGAAATCAGGCCGAGCATGATGTGGTGCTGCTCGGATGAGCTGAGCGCGGTGTGCCAGTGTGCAACCCAATAGAGTCGTGGACGACCCTGCTCATCATGTTCCGCCATAACCACTTGGGCAGGTCCATACCGTCGAATCTTCTTGAGGTCTGAAGCACGACCATCTCTCCAGTAGAAGCAGCTTTGGCTGGCGCTGATACTTCCGAAGAAGAGTACGCCTGAGCTTTCTGTCCACCTCGGATCGGCCATATAGATCTCCACAGTCTTTCAGAGAACAGCACGGCGGCTTTCCACCAAAGCCAAACGAGCGTGGGCTTCTCCAGGTGCGATCAAGTGCTCGACCATGTGGGCACTGACCCATTCTTGGAAGTCATCGGAAGCCCAACCACGACCTTCATCGGTCAGCAAGGCCTTGGGGCATCCAAAGTGTCGCACCCAATGTCGCTCCAGCACAGAGAGGAGGTGCTCTGAGCGTTCACCATGAAGAACACCAGCAGCTTGATAGCGAGTGGCCTGATCAAGCAGGCTCAACATGGGGAACTTGCGGCCGTTGACCTTCACACATCACATCAGCTTTCAAAACGCGGTTGAACTGTTTGACATCGTTCAACACAACTGGTGGCACACTGTCAGGCTTCTTGTACCGTTCCAACTGAAGTTGCGAGCCACTTCCAAAACAACATCGCTCGCCCCACGGCTTTCCAGGGTCTTCAGCAAGGCATCTGTGGACGGATGTCCCAAGTTTCGATGCAAACGTTGAACACATCGAACAGCCTCGAACAGCCTCTTGGCGGTTGTCGGTGAGCAACTGGATGATGCGGCCAACATGTTTCTTCTCATCATCAGCGGCTCCAACCAAGTCAGAGATTGTTGGCAGCTCATCCACCATTTGGCAGGCAGCCAATGTGGAAGCCAAAGTGGGCTGGTAGTCCTCGAGGTAGCGAGCCCGACGACCCACAGCAGGACCACTTCCTTCAAGCCGGCAGTGTTGATGATCACCAGCACATCGCTTTTGGAACTCCTTGTGTCTGCAGGCCCGTTGGCTTTTGAACCAACCTCATCCAACTTCCATTCCAAATCAGTGTCTTGGCCAGTACAGCCACAACGACACTGGTCAAATCTGCGGTGAAATCCAGGAAAGTTTCCCAAGGCATTGGTTCGCCACGATCGAGCGTAGGCAGGCTGTTCAAGGTGGGCGTGACCACCTTGCTTGACCTGTTTGAGGCACACCCTTTTGCAGAAACACAATGAACCTGATGATGCCATTCTCCAAGTTCACGAAGCCCCTGCTGTCGTTCAGGTGTCTGTGCAGCCAGACCTTGCATCATAGACCAGGGTCCACAGGTTGGTGAAAGATAGATTTCATCGGGGACCTCCTTCTCCTGCAGAGCCAAAAACGCTCGTTGATGGGTCGGTTGGTCAAAATCCCAGCCTGTCTCAAGGGAAAACACCCTCACAGTGGCACCAAGGGTATCGGCGATCTGCGCCATACGGCTTTGACCACCATAAACTTCCCAGATCACCCGACCACGATCACCAGCATGCAGCTCCGAGGTGATGTAGCCATGCATGTTATTGAGCTCCTCAGGCGGGCATCCATGGTTTGAAAAAGATGCCGTTGCCACTTGGCTGTGCCAGGTAAAATCCATTCATCACCATTATTGTCAGACAATAGGTCATGAGCTCGGAAGATCATCTCATCGTTGAACTCCATGAAGGCGCGAGGATTCAAATCCACCTCGCCAGGTGAAGCCAGTTGCAAATCAAAGTGGGCCTCGGGAGCTGCATGGTAGATCTCAAAGTCCATGGAGAGAGGCAGCAAGTATTCACCATGCAGTCCCATCAGCGCAGGCATCCACTGACCATCACGATACCTGATTTTCTCCGAGGAAAAGCCCGGAGCAATGCCACGTCGTTGCATGATTGGGCGGCCACACAACATGGGCGTCTCACCTCTCACCAGGCACCATGAAAACCCGGGCAAATCCATAGAGGCCATTCACAAACATTGGCAATCTGGCGACCCACTTGGCTACGCTTTCAGCATCACCACCAAACTGAAACTTCCGATCACACCGGTAGAACAAAATGGATTCCACAGGGTAGCCAAGTTGTTGCAGGTGCTTGAGACTTGAGATACCTGCTTATGGGGCCATATCCACAAAGAAAAGCTGAGGGGTCAAGCATCGCCACGTCGGTGCGCTCATGCCCATGTTTGTCCATGAAGGTCACCAGGGCTCCCTCGGCATCTTTGGCCATCGATTCAGTGGCAGGAGCAAGCCTCTTGTTGGGGCTGTTCTTCTGGTTGTTCACGGGACAATTGGCAGCAAAATGCCCCTTCTGGCCACATCGACGGCATTGCAGGGCAGCTTGGGCTCGTTGTTGTGGTTGTGCAGGCTTCATTGGCGGCTTGTCGTACTTGTACATGCTGGCTTTGCCACCCTTTGGTTTGCCTTGCCCTTCTTGCCCTTAGGCGATCCACCACAAGAACTCCTTGAAGGCGAGGAAGTGCCAGGCTGCAAGTTGGAGTCCTGAAGGGCAACTATGGGCAAATATCCACGGCTCAAATCAATTTCAGGTCGTTGAACCTTTTCCGGGCATCTAAGTAAGCCGCATAAGTTTCATCCCATGATCCCATATCGAAGGTCGAAGCGGTGCTCTGGAATGGATGACTCAGCCTCCCGGTCACCAGTCTGATGGTAGGCGGCATTATCATCGAAGCCTTGCTCCTCGAAGCTGGCGCTGTCATCCCATTCCCAGTAGGCATCGTAGTTGGACTGCTGATCCCAGTCCCATTCACCATCATATCCATCTTCATCCAACTCATCACCAAAGTAGGCTCATGACCTGCAAGGGGCAGCTCCATGCTTGTAGTCCTGACCCATGATCAGGCACAAAGCTTGCACAACTTTCGTCAGCTCAAGTTGCGGCGCCCTCAAGGTGACAAGTTGCCGTTGTTCTTTGGTGAGGCCACATTTTCTGAGCAGGTGCTATCCTTGAACTGCCGTCGAAAAGCTGACACCATGCTTTTCCAACTTCTTGTGCAGCTCCGCATGGTCGCTGACATAGGACAGCAACATCTGGGCCAAAGTAGCCATCGAAGTCGCTGGGCAGCTGCACTCAGGTATCATGTTCGAAGTGTCCATCCAAGAGCTTTATCATGGAGTCGACGGCAGAGGTCTTCTCGCAGTCATCAAGGCTGAAGTCTTCCACAAGTCCCCATGCTGAACCTTGAAGACTGCCGATTTCACCATTCCTTTTCGTCAACCCCATCTTTCTGTAGTAGATGCGGGTCCGTTCCCGCCACTCCTTGTAGTCAGCCGGTTCGAACTGTCTCAGGCGGCAGCATCAGCTGAGGCATCCTGCCTAGCAGTTCCCGAAGCCATACTCCACAACGTCCAAGGTGAACTCCAAAAAGGGTGAGCTGGTCTATGCCCTTAGGGTTGGTCAAAACGTAGAGCTCGGCCAGGGGTTCTTCCCGAAGCACTCTTCAGCCAGGACCCGGTAGAGCAGGCAAGAACCCAGGCTCCAAGGATCAGGCAGCGCTCCGCCACCAATGTGAGATTGGTGCGGGGGTGCCAACCACAGCTGCAGCACCTGAAGCCCACAGCTAAGCAAAGGTGCAAGCGCCGGTTTTGCTATGGCGCATAGCGTAGCCGGTATCGGCATAAAGAATTCCCACCCTGTGTGGGACATTGGGCAGTTTGGGAAATTTGGCCATGAAAATACCTTAGTTGAATCTGGACCTGGGAGGTGCACAAGGTTGCATGGAGTGCAAACTAACACTATACCTTCTTCAATAATACGCGGCAAAAGCCAAAAGGTGCTCAAATCTCTGAGGCATTGCTACCTGAAAGATTTAATCTCTGAGGCATTGCCTGACATTAGCACTTCCGTTATCAACAATACGTTAGGCTCTTCCTTTGGGTTACGGTGTCAGGTAGCTCTAGGCATCAACCTTGTCCCTGTCAATCCCACCAATGTCTGGTCCATACATGTACAAGCTTGCCTCTATTGTTCCAGCTCTTTTTTAGACGGAAAGAAATTCCGCTCTAGCTGGAAACCAGATTGGGGGTGCTTTGACACCCGGATGTGAGCTGCTGTCGCGAATTGCATGTTTTTGCTAGTTTTGTCTGAGTGCCTGTCAGGCTTTAAATAGCAGTGGGGAAAAGAAGGTGCTCAAATCTTGGAGAGCCAAAATTAAGCACAGAACTGAACGCCAGTGGCACTCTCAATTGAGCCAAGCACCGCAGAGTTGCTTTGACATCTGCATTTATTGCAACGAACTCCTGGCCAAAGCGAAAGTTGGACAAACTTGCAGGAGGAGCAGCTTGCAGTTGTTGCCTTTGAACTTGCAGAAAAAACGTGGAATGTTGACATTTGTATGATAACTTTGCACTGGACCCTCTTGAGTGTTTGGAAAGAGTGTTTGGAAACCTCCCGCTCTCGCCTGCAATTGCTCCTGAAGCTGAGGTTTTCCAGCAACCAACTTCTCTGTAACTGACAGCTCCTCCTGCGCCGGAAGCACGCTATCCATGCTGAAATTGGGCCCAGGCCCCGCAGAGGCCCAGCAGTCCTCAGAGGGTAAGTAGTGCGGAAAATACTCGTTGACCAGCGGATCTGTCGCGAGCATGGGGGCCTGCCGTTGCTGGCGAATCCTCTCCATCAAACACTGACGGGGGCAAACGCTAGCTATTTTAATAGCATGTGCATTTCTATTCTATCTACATATATATTAATACACACCTATCCATATGTGTAGAGATATGTAATATCACAGTGTGTGTGTGTGTGGGCGCGTGCCTCCCTCTCTCTCATTCTCTCTCTCTCTCTCTTCTCTCTCTCTCTCTCTCTCTCTCATTCTCTCTCTCTCTCTCTATCTGTGGACTTTTGCAAGTGGCAGGGAGCGGTTCAGCCCCAATAGCACGCAGCATTCAGCGCATGCTGCACAGCCGTGGTACCCTGCCTGAATGCACCGCTTTCATGCAACGTCCTTTTAGACGGATAGCAATATGAATATATATATATATACTTCCTTATATACTTCTACTTTCTTCTCATCTTCTACTCATTCTATAATTCTATTGTACTTGTTCCTCGATCTACTCATGAGCACTGATGCTGGCCAGGAGTGTTTCGGATGTGATGCGAAAATCCGCGAGCATCGTTACATAATGGGTCCAACTTTCTGTTGGGCAAGAAGTCACTCAAGTTTCTGCCCATGTAAAACCTCATTCCGCAGCATCAGCAGCCCCCTTTTTCTCGGCAAGTTTGCAACAATAATGTGGAATCAGGTGAGGGCGCACCTGCAAGCGACAGCAATGCCAGTTGTAGAAAAAATATGTAAAAATATGTAAAAATAATTAAAAATAATTATGTAATATGATATATTTATATGATATGTAAAACATATGTAAAAATATGTAAAAATAACATCAGGAAACTCCCCCTCAATAAGTTGGTAAGCTATGGATGCTATGGAAAGCTCACCATATGACTATTCATATACGGATCATCTAGCGGTACTTGGTATGCAGGTCCATCCAATATTTTGAAAAGCGTTTACCCACCTCGACCAGCAGACTCCTTCTCCTGGAAATGTTCACGATCAATGCGGACAAAAAGATGTGATTGACTCGACGGATCTCGACAGATTGCCGATGCGATAATCAGCCTGTCTGTAAACACGAAAACGAGTCAAGTACCGGAGCACGTACTGTGTGCATGCTAGGCTTCTGCGTACAGTTGCTCATTCTGATACAAGAAAACAAGAAAACACATGGACATACATTGGGTGTTGTTCAAGACTCTTTCATCTCCAAACTTCCATTCTTTGCACAAAAAAAAATGGCCAGACTCTGAACTGACAAGAAACAAAATGGGAAAATGAATGAAAATGCTGATAAACCGCGCATGTAGGCCTACTATGGTTCGATATCTCCGTACATGCAACCATGGTCGACGTTGCTGCACCATGCATCCAAATATTCATTCAAGTAATTATCCTCGTTGGACTATAATGATGGGGAAACAAACAGCCCGGGCATACAAAACGTAGACCATCCGTTATCTTATCTTCTGATTGATGTTTGCTTGGCTTCATCAATTGACTCAGCCCCACAGCCTTGGAAACCATCTGCCCACATTGCATGGCAACACGACCACAGCTCCGGGGCGGATTTCCGTCATGCTTCACTTGCGCCAGGGATCGTCACATCTGTCGCCGAGCCTTGGGATTGGCTCGGCACATCTCAGCACACTTTGAGAGATTGCTGAAAGATGGTTTCAATTTCTTCCACCCGATTTATCAATGTTTATCATGAGTTTCTCGCAAACTCACCTGCCATTAGATCCACTAGTCAATGGGAATGGCTCAAACACTTGTCTTCATAGCGAACAGCGCAAAAATGGAGAAAAGAGTGTGCATTCTGAGATGTTCACCTACTTTATATATATATATTATAATTATATCTATATATATATATCCTAATTTCACTCAATTTCAGCTATCTGTAGCGATTTGTTGTGGTCTTTGGAATTGACCTACTCAATGGACCTTGGGCTCGTGTTGCTGATGCCGAGTCCTGCAAAATCGCCGATGGAGAATCTTGGGGACACACTGGATGATGAGGAACTGCGCGCTTTTCGTTTTTTAACTTTCGCAGCCTCCCAAGGCGTGGTTGATGGATGCCAGATGGACTGACCAAGCAAAGCACCCATCACGGCTCCGCCACAATAGCTTGCATGCAAAAGATCTCTGAAGCATGCTTTTTTACATTTTCTTTACGATGCGAGTCCATGCCTTCTTGGCTTTCCTCTTCTCCTCGCTCTTCTTTTTCTCCGTTTTTCTTGACTTTGACAGAGCATCTCTTGTAGCTGCTTTTGACTTGGCTTCCTTCTTGTTCTTTTTTGCCTTTGTTGATCTGGCCTGCCAACAATTGCACACAAAGGATTGGGAAAAGGTGATGGATGGTAGCGTGTCACCATTACTTCCAGTTTGAAGCTCATCCTGCCCGAGTTGTCATGGATTTTCGCGCGGCTTCTGTCAAGGGCATGCCTTTGGCCCACAAAATCGCGCAGGGCCAGCTACACAAGAGATGTTCATCGTAGGGCTCTCCCTAATTACTGATCCTACAGCACTTCCATAGTGACAGCTCCACTAGAATCACTAGAAACAAAGCCAGGTCTTGCGCCTACAATGAAAGCGGTGAAACCTCTGGCCAGCGCACAAAATTTAAATTAACTTCATCGAAAACAAGCCAAGGCTCCAAATCTCACACCACAGCTATGCCAGCTATGCCATCCCAGGTTGGTCCCATCCCTTCGTATTAAAAAGCGCTAAGATCCGCATCCGCTAAGCAATGGTTGGCGAGAAAATGATGTTCGCTTTCTCGGCCTCATGATGTGGAGCTCGAGCCCTATAACGTGTCACACACATGCCTATCGGCCTATCAATACCTTTGGCAATGTCATGGCAATGTGAATCTACTATTGCAAAAGTATGGATCTGTTTGATCACTGTGTCACAGTGAGGCATAAACAATGGACTCAGTTTCCAACATCCGCCACGAGGTCCACACTCTTCCAGCAGCATAGGTAACACTTGATACAATCCACCAAGGCCAAGTGATGATCCTGTGAGCGCAGTCATGTCGGTTACTACACCTGACCTAATGTCATTGTCATCGATGGCCCTCCCCGCAACAAACAACGCTAAGATGCCCACAGTGTTTGCAGCACTGGTGCTGCAAAGAACATGAACAAAACCTGAGACATTGTAAAGTCCATCGCTACTGGCTTGTCAGTTGTTGTTTTGCTTCCGTCTGGTTCGAAAGGCTACTGCAAAATACTGCATGTTTGTTGCAGTTTTGCAAAGCAGGCACAATGTATTTGGACTACGGTCAAGCAAGCCTCAATGTCTAGCTAGCAGTAATGTGCTGAAACATGGCGAAACTTTTTGTTACTCATTTTGTTTGAGAAGACCGTCGGCTGTCGGCTCAACTAGCTTGTCTAGTCTAGTGAGTCTGGTGTTAGCACTGCGATCACTGTGTGTGTGTTCATGTTGCTGCTGCACGCTGTTGCAATATCTCTCTGAAGCTCCTCATGCTTCGTATTGCTTCGTGTGGTGCATCTGGGTGTCCGGCTATCGGCACCAACATGGTGACCCACAAACAGATTCCACGCCTTGGCAGCTGCTGTGCCAGCGGAGCTTGGATCACAGTTTCCAAACGCCAACTCAGTGCGTTTTATGTCAGTTTTTACGTGTGCCGTCGATCAGAGGCACTAGAGTGCGGCAATGATATTTCACAATCTACACAGTATGATATATATATATATATATGTATAATTATATATAATATATGATTATATATCGGGTATATGTATGCATATGTCTGTATATAGTATATAGTATTTGTATGATGTAGCCAGCACTTGTGCTATGCCGCAAGGTCTTTCGGGATGATTGTCGGAATTTTCATTTTTGGTGACAGTACTTTGTGGCGTTCTAGCGTTTGGCGATCTAATAACTAGATGGCTCTGGGTTTGCAAACACAGAGACGTCGTTGATGACCCTCTGCGGTGAATCTGCTGGCCCCCAAAGCTGTTTTTCCGTCACTTTTTACATAACATCAAAAACCTAGAAAAAACCTTAGAAAAACTCTAAATTAACCCTAAGAAACCCTACATAAACCCTGAAAACAACCCTGTGAGAATGTATATCGTGGAATACCTGTGGGGGCGTAGCGCACGTGCTGCAGGTATATATATATTATATATATATGTGTGTGTGTATGTATGTGTATATATATACAGTAAAATCCAAACTCATCACAACAAAAAGCTGGTGGTGACAAGCGGCAAAGGTCCTACATTCACCGCTTGAATCTTGTCCAGGATGTGCCTCAAATCTCCCAACTGAGCGCAAGAATTCCATGACATTGATGGGATGGAATCTGAATTCGAAGCGAAAGCGAAGCAACGGCTGAAAAACAACTGGGATGCTGACCATCGAACTTGAGGTGATATGAGAAATGCATCAAGGAAGTTCAAATTCAGCAAATAGCTTCCCATGAGATACTTGGCTGGCCATCTGAGGTGCCAAAGCACTGCGCGCCCAGTAGACGCCAGGGAGAGGGTTTGCACAACTATAAGCAGTAGCCCAGCCAGCCGGGCTGGCAGCTGCCACACCATGTCCAGCTGCACATCACCTTCGATGGCACTTTGAGCCGCTGGCACTTCTTCAGACAAAACGCAGGTCGCTACGAAGATCATGGCAGCTGCCAACGGCGTGACGTTTCGCATCAAGCGGGCACAAGCAGGAGCAAAGTGCGAAAAACCCACGAAGAGAAGAGAAGATAACAAGACCTGTCATCAAAGCGACGCGTCTAGAAGAGAGGGGAGGGGGAGAGAGGCAGAGTCAGAGCTCCTGTACGTGGATAGTGGATTCCCGTAGCTGTTATCATCTGAGCCTCTTTTCAAGCAAAGAAAAACTCTGGAATGAAACGGAGACTTCAAAGCGCTTGATTTCTGCTTGCCCTTTCCTGCTTTCAGACTTCATGCATGCTAGAACGCTTGTGGACGTGGATATCCATGATGCACCCAAAAATGATTGAATCTGGCCTTCGGTGTCATCAAACAGGATCGACAGTGGGGCCACCAGTCCGTGGGCAAGAAGTATTCCTCACCACTTTGACACCAGTCCATGCCGCAGGAGAAGCAGGAAGGAACCAACAAGAAGAAACAAAGCAAAGATATTGGCTGCAGCACAGGGCCTCCCAAATAATTGAGCTGGCCCCTTTGGCGCAAACGTCACCGTCAGCAACGCAACACGCAACCATCATATATATATACATATATATATATACAGACTGTATTTATATATATATTATAATATATATATATATATATATATTATATATAATTATATAATTATATATATAGAATCAACTATATGTTAGAAAAATTGGGAAATCTATACATAGACATACTGTAGTTCTACTGTGGGTGGGCAATGGGATCCGAGAATGCCCATACCCTGAACGGTTGTCAAAAATATGAGTTGCAAAAGTATTGAAATTGTATTGAAATGGGCTACTTTCTACCTACTGCTTCATTTTGTGATCCCATTCCAAGAACCCCACCCCAAACGAGGGTCGGCTGCCGGTTGCCTGATCCACTCCACAGACCCCCAACGATAGTAGCTCTCCCAAGCAGCAATGCTAGCAAGAACCATCTCTGCACGGTTTCCGCGTGGAATATGATGTCACTCCACGGTGATTGGAAAACTTGTGAAATGATCATCGGGAAAAAGCCTGCAACTAGGGGACCCCGGGCGACACCGTGAAAATCCATCTTAAAGCCTTGCAGGGCACCATTTATAGATTTTATATATATATATATATCTGCGTGTGTGTGTGTATTATTTTATATTTATAAGCACTTTGGTTTGCAAGTTAAGTTGGGTGGAGTTCTTGCAAAGATTACTATAGGATTGGAAAGGCAAAGCCTGCCAATGTGGAAACGAAACCTGTGTAGAAGTAAAGAAGCGCAATGGCAGCATCGCGACTTGTGAATCTCTCTTGCTGGGGTGACATCTGAGCAGCTGCAAAAGCAAAAACACCATAGGCCCAATCCTGTGTCAAAAGGCGGTACAAATACAAGGCCCATCCACTGACCTCTAGCTTGGGCATTGCCACGACGCCACCGATATGTGCGCGTCCAGAGGGATAAGTCTCTGGGTCAATGAGGACGCACCAAAACCAGTGGAATAGGATCACATTGACCATCGCCACCACCGACAGATTGTCACAGAGCCGTTGCATCTCCATCTGCTTTGAGCTCAACAAACGTTCAAAACCCAGCGAATCCAGGATCTTGATGAGTTCCTCCTCGTTGTCCGCTTCACCCGATGCCAGTTTTGCTTCCGCCTGGGCCCGCGATTGCAGCCCCAACGTTTTTGCGCGCAGCAAGCTGCGATCCACCTTGTCATTCGCTAGTCTTGGCAAGCTGTCAAGGTGAACAAAATGCACAGGAATCATGTACAACGGAAGGCGCTGCGATAAGAAGTCCGCAAGATTTTCTCGGGCACCTGTCACAAATGCTACCTGAGAAGCAACGAACACGACTGCACGGATCATCGGCACAAAACCTGGGCCCTGGAATCTTAGGAAAAGGTTTGCATGTTCAAGACAGGCATTACAACCGGATAGTTTCGAGAAAGAGTTTGTAAGAAACTATGCATAACTGAAGCGTACTAAAACTATCTGCCGGCTAAGGTGCTAGGGTTTGAGAATCTTCCATTGCTTGCACAACAGCTGCCTCCTTGCAAATCACTGACAAGGGAAGCGCAGGGAGTTCAACTGATGTACTTCTGACAAACAAATCAATCAAGCAGCAACCTCAGTCAAGCAGCAACCTTAATCAAGTGCTGATGCTGTAAAGACTTTTCGTCTAGGCGGAGCTGCGTGGTTCAATCCCAGGAATGGCTGGAGTGCATTATGCAAAGCTGCTGCATCACTCCTAAAGATGATTATATGTTTAAAATTCTTTTGGTTTCTTGTGAAGCGCAGCAAGATCATCTATTAGATATCTATGAGTGGCAAAACTAACGCAAGGCCTTTTTTTACTGTGGCAGCACAAGCTGGTTGGTTTGGACCGGTCGATATTGTCCTTACATGTCCTTTCTGGGTGGAACTAGCGCGCTCGGGAAGCTGTTGCTTTTGTCATGGCTGTCACTGCTGCTTTGTCCACTTTTCTTTTCTTCGGGCTGTGAGGTTCCACTTTGGCTTGGGTTCCTTCTTCAAGTGCTTCTGCCGTAAAGGACGAAGGCGTCTCTGGGACGAACTCTCGGGTGAAAGTAGTTTTTTGATTTTTTTGTTTCCGGCCCGGCTCCATGTCGGGAAGAAAAGAGGCCCAGAAGATGTGATATACAGCGATCAAAACGTGAGATACAGCAAAGTGAGATAGAGCAATCAAAAAATGCCACACGAATGCCACAAAACAAAACTAAAAACACCAAACCAACGGGTGGGAAAGGTCCGTAGTGAAGATGGAATAGCTGAGCAATAAAGCAAACTCGTCTCCTTGCAAACCACTGACAAAGAAGCCTCGATTTCCGCCAGCTCCACTCTAATGCCATTCAGCTTGACCTGCACCAGGGAACGCAAGATGTATTGTGGAACATACGGAGCAATGACCTGCCCAAATCCACCGACCTGACCTGATCTGACCGTAGGTCCGTAGGTCTTACTTGCCTTCCACTTTCACCCGAAACGGGTCACGCCTGCGCATCTCTCCTCCCACAGATCTCGAGTTGATCATCGTTCCATCGACCAAAGTCACCAGTTTGAAATCTGTACTCGCCGCGAACCTTGTCAGGGCACACAGCTGGGCACAGCCACTTCCAGTATTCACCAGTGACACTTCAGAAAACCTAGCCATACCAAGACATGACCTATGCGAAAGACTGATCACGCTTTGCTGATGCAGCACCTCGTGGTATCTTTCCCTGGTGAGTTCTGGCATGTTGAAATAACCCCGAGACATGATGCCACTGAAGTAGATCTCACCCTCCTGTCCAGCTTGACCATCCGGCTGCGATAGGAGCTGGACATGAACTGCTGGCTGCGGTTGACCCACTGGAGCAACTGAGCCAGAGGGAATGTAGTTACACCTCCATGTCGTCATGCCCGTTTCTGTCAACCCATAATAGTTCTGCAAGACAAGACTTCTCTCGAGGAATGGCTTGCACAGCTCTCGTGGCAAGGCCTCCCCCACACTAGCCATGTATTCCAGAGAAGGACACTTCCCCAAGTGCTCCACAAGGAGGGACAGAACTGATGGCACTGTAGTGAGAGCCGTAATGCTGTGGGTATCGATGACCTCCATCAAATAACGAAAATGCCGTTGTGCCCCTTCGGGTGCTATGTACAATGTGCCTCCAAAACAAAGTGCGGCGAAGAGTTCGTACTCTGCTGTGCGCCACTGATATGGTGTCTTCCACAGCAAGTGCGTGCTGCTGCAGGCACGAATGTCCTGGGCAAAGCAAGACACGGAGTGCCAAAGGCACCGATGATCACATTGGACACCTTTTGGCTGCCCAGTGGATCCAGAAGTGTAGATCACCATGCATAGGTCATCTGGCGTTGGTGGCGTTGGTGGCGTTGGTGGCGTTGGTGGCGTTGGAGGCCGGGAGGTGATGCCAAAGTTGCCAGGCCCTTGCCCCAGCCCCGGTAACAGAAGGGTACAGCTGTGAAGCTCAGAGAACTCAGCTTTATCTATGATCACCATGTCCGCATCGGAGCAGAAAAGCTTTCTTCGTGCAAACGGAGCGTCCTTGGGTACAGGTGCATAAGCTCCACCCGCCTTCCAAACTGCCAAGATGGCAGCCAGGGCCAGTGCAGAGCGATCCAAAAGTAGAGCAACCAGGAAAAACGTTGGAAAAGCATCGCCACATCCATTCACTCTGTTCACTCTGTTCTCTTTCTTCGCAGCCTCAATCCTTTCTGAGATTTCATCAGCCCAGGAGATCAGCTGAGCATAGCTGAGATGCAGCACCTCCTGCAGGCTTGCCACCATGAATTACAAAGAAAAATTGCAGGGAGAACAAAAAAAAGGATGCCTGGACTGGAATTCTGCGATATTTTGTGCACAATAGACATGCCAATGCCAAGTGCATTTCAGATGCTTTTGTCGCATCATCTGCAAGCTCCACAACCGCGAGGCTTTCAGGTGATTGCTTTTCAATCTCAGACAGCACAGAACCTTGGAGCTTGCGTTGGAAAACCCATCAAGAACAATAAACATGGTCCTGGAAAGCCTGTGAATGACCTTGAATGAAGCAGCATTTCTGAATCTCTGATAAATTGTTTGCACTAGAATCCACTTAAGGGTTAGCCAAAACATGGTTTATAGTTTATATATATGGTTTCTATTGAACTTGTCAAACCAAGTGGCTATTGAATGCGCTGGGTGATGGCAACTTTGTCCAACCCATTCGGCCGGCAGGTGCGGTCTGTTGAGCCGTAGGACTTCGGAAGCAAAAATCCTGTGGATCATTGAGAGCCTACGTCAGCGCTGGAGTTTGTCACTGGAATGTGATATACTGCGCCAAAGCAATGCAAAACTTATGCACACGCATATGATTCACATAATCTATTCCTGCTCTCAAATGTTCAGTAAATCGAACTCCGCATGACCTTGCTCTGGTTTCCTGGTTTCTGGCCTTCTTTTCTCGGCCAATCCCCTTTTTGGGGTTCTTTTGATGCCTATGTTTCTTCTCCTCCGTCCTTGGAAATTGGGGGCCATCCAAACGAAACTACATCAGTCTGACTCACAGATCAAGGCGATTTGACGTCTGGTGCACCGCACAATGCCACTCAAAGTCAGCAAGGAACCATTATGGTGCATGTTAGTGTTTCTTCCTATCAGTGTGTATGCACTGGTATTATTTCACCTCTTTCTCTGTTTTTCTCACCGCCGCCAAGCAACTCAGATGAACTGGAGCTGGAACTGGGCCAGGTGTTCAAGAGCCATGTCAAAAGGTGGCATCAAAGAAACCTGACAAAGCAAAGCAGCCTGGAACTCGACCTTCGCGTTTTTCGCGGGGCCTTTGGCTCCTCGCCCAATCAAAACCCAGAAGCAAAGAACCAAATGCAAGTTTCAACAAATGTTCAGTGCCTTCTGCTTCGGTTTGGCGTGTTCCTGGATGTGCAATGTCACAATATGTCACAATTGAAACTGTCCGGAGTCTGGACTTGCCCAGATCTGTCTCACACTTGGGAAGTCTGTCCTTGGACCGGATGGCCTCCTGTTGAGCGGCAGCATACGCCTGGACACTTTAAAGGCGAAATAAAATGAAATAAAGAGTGCAGAATCCAATCCTGCAAAACCCCAAAAAGAGGTGGAAAATCGAGCCCCGAATGAAAAAAAATAATGAAGGAAAACGAGAGATCGGGAGACCTTAAACGAATTTGCAAGGCTTGTTTCAGAACAATTTCGTCCTTCGCTTCCGCTTGTGCTCGTGCCAGCTCTGCAGCCTTCGCTGCTTCTACCTGGAGGCCAGCGCTGCCGACGCAAAAACGACATCACAGTTGCGGGTGAAATCGGTGAAATCTCCAAAGTTGGTCATATTGGTTGCGTCTTGGGATGGTTCCCCATGGTTTTCCCATGCTTTCCATCCTTTTTAAGGTCTTTAAATTTTAAGGGGATTCCATTGTGGTTCATGAGTACCCGACTACCCAATTATGCCAAACAAAACAACGTAGTAGAAGGGAATCGCACGGCCCAAGGCATCTGATGATAGCACCGGACATGTTGAGCGTGTTGTTTTCTCTGCAGGTTGTTAGTTTTGGCATAAAGCAGGGCACAACAATATAAGACGAGCCTACTGCAAAAAGTTAGACATGTCGGGAAGGGAACGCTGCTATCATGGGAGCGTATTTGAGCTACGTTGCATATAAATGCATGTAATTATTTAGTAATTAGTATAATATATATATATATATAAATGTTCATACATATTTAAAACAAAGTGGTGTGTGACAAAGTTGTATGTGAAAGATGGTGTGTGACAAAGAAAGATGGTGTGTGCGTGTGTGACAAAGCTGCGTGTGTGTGTGACAAAGCTGTGTGTGAAAGATGGTGTGTGTGTGTGTGTGAAAGTTGTGTGTGAAAGAGAGCGTGTGACAAAGTTGTGTGTGAAAGATGGTGTGTGACAAAGTGGTGTCTGAAAGATGCTGTGGCCGGTGTGGCGAAAGATGGTGTGTGACAAAGTTGTGTGGGAAAGATGGTGTGTTGAAAGATGGTGTGCGACAAAGTTATGTGTGAAAGATGGTGTGTGACAAAGTGGTGTGTGAAGGATGGTGTGTGAAAGATGGTCTGTGACGGTGTGTGAAAGATGGTGTGTGACAAAGTTGTGTGTGAAAGATGGTGTGTGACAAAGCAGTGTGTGAAAGATGGTGTGTCAAAGATGGTGTGTCAAAGATTGTGTGTGACAAAGTGGTGTGTGAAAGATGGTGTGTGAAAGATGGTGTGTCAAAGATGGTGTGTGAAAGATGGTGTGACAAAGTGGTGTGTGAAATGGTCTGTGACAAAGCGGTGTGTGTGAAAGAGGGTGTGTCAAAGATGGTGTGTGAAAGATGGTCTGTGACAAAGTGGTGTGTCACAGATGGTGTGTGACAAAGCTGTGTGTGAAAGATGGTGTGTCACAGATGGTGGGTCCAAGCGCCCCGCCAGAGCCAGCCCAGTCACCTGCCACGCGAAACAAAGGTGGATGTCACCAAGTGCCATGCCTGCCACGCAAAACAAAGGTGGATGTCGCCAAGTGCCACGCCTGCCACGCAAAGTGCCGCGGCGTCACCGGCGACTAATCCGGTCCAAGCGCGCCACCAGAGCCAGCCCAGTGCCCTAAGTACCACGCGTGC
>Ga0126342_10004138_pt1 | contig 24527 bp, 13 predicted proteins | sample Cyp1metagenome_FD_92528 | JGI IMG/M metagenome (GOLD analysis project Ga0126342, IMG submission 92528) | Coral microbial communities from Lord Howe Island, Old Settlement Bay, Australia - Cyphastrea 1 metagenome | ecosystem: Host-associated > Invertebrates > Cnidaria > Coral ...
AATTCACCCTGGGTTTAGTCTCTTCGATGATGACAGTGTGGACTTATCTAGATGTGCTGCATTTTTCATACACGGTGATGAGGGACGAACCCTCAAGAAGGGAGGTATGTTGGTGACTAGTTTACAGAGCGCTTTGGGTCGTGGATACGATGAAAAGCGTGTGAGAAAACCGGGGGAGGGTGGCCGTGATGATCTCCAAGTGAACTTTGCTGGCCATTCGTTTACAACACGGTTTATCCTCAGTACTATCCCGAAGACTGCTTACGATCTTCAACCCAACTTGTTTCATGATGCCACCGGCCATGTTGCCAAATCTTGTCGGAGGTTGCTGGACTATGGGTATGTTGACCATACGAGGGGTGGCGAGACCTTTCGTATTTGCATCCTGGGGGTGAAAGGAGACGCACCATACCTTTCAAAAGTTGGTCATTTTTATCGGAGCTACAACACCACCGCAAAACGTGGACAGGAACGTGGACCTCCCAAGGGTGTTTGTCCATACTGCTTGGCTGGTACAAATTTATGTGCTGCTGAAGAAATTGCGACAACTACCCCAAGATGGCTTTCAACTGTGGGTGTCAAGCTACCATGGGTTAGGGAGCCATCCTTGATCACACACCTAGTACACGACAGACATGACCCAGCTTCATTCTTCAAGAGCGACATCTGGCATGTGTTTCACTTGGGCTTCGGGCGTTCCTGGATTGCAAGTCTTGTGCAAATGATTCTTCCACAACTTCCATTGCCGAATCTTGATGAAAAATGGGATTATTTGACAGACCATTACCATGGCTGGTGTTCCAGAAATCGAAAACAAAGTCACATCAGCAAGATTACTCCATACCTTTTGTCGTACAATGAGACGGGTGGATGTATGGGAAATTGGCATAAAGGAGGACTCACAACGAATTTTATGTTGTGGATGGTTTCCCTACTTGGAGATGTTCCGGTGGATAGTGATGGCCTACTGGCAAAGGCCCGTTCAACTACTTATCGTGTCAACGAGATGTTTAGCATGCTCTATCGATCTGGAGCTTTCTTGTCAGAGGACGAAGGACGATTTGTCGCTGAACAGGGACTAAAATTTTTGGAGACGTACTACGAGTTTGCAACCATCATGTATGCCAGGGGAAAACAATGGTGCTTTCCGTTGTATCCCAAGCTTCACATATGGCACCATTTGCACATAGACATCCTACGATCGATTCAGGAAGTCAGGACCGCCTGCAACCCCAATCTTTGGGGTTGCCAAATGGACGAGGACACAGTCGGCCGGGCCAGTAGGCTCAGCCGCCGTGTAAATGTACGACGAGTTTCTTTGAGATCTTTGCAGCGATATCTCATTTGTGCGTACTCAGCCATGGTCAAGTGTGGGATGTTGAAATAGTTGGATGGAGAAAAGGAAAGCGTGTTCCGCGTGTATGTGGACGGGTTTGGAGATGTTTAGAGTTTTTTGTTGGATCACATTGAGGCAAGGACGATTTCTACACTGGAGAGGGTGATGTGGTTAGATGTTTGTTGTATTCTTTGCATTCCTTCTGGTGTTGTTCTTGTCAGGTATTATGGATCAAATTCAGAAACCTGTTTTTTTTTAAAAAAAAAACTAGGTTTTTTTTAGCAACCCAAAAAAAAGAAGGCAACAGTTTCTCAAGGTATATATATATATTGGGGATTATAATAATCCAATAGAGGTATCCCTATAAACCAAATGTCAACCAAGGAACACTCGGTTGTTCTCGGTGGTTTCTATGGCTTCCATGGCGCGGCGCTGGGTGGTTTCAACTCATCTAAACTAATCCCCTGGTCCTAATATGAACATACACACATACATGCGTACCTACATTACATTACGTTACGTTACGTTACGTTACCTTACATTACATTAGATTACATTACATTACATATATATATATATATATAAGGATATATATACATATATATATATATACACGTACAATTATATAATACATGATATATTATGTATGTTCAATACCCACCCGAGAAACCATAGCTTGATATTGAACCTATTATTTCCTCTTGGGGTCAGAAAATCCAGATCCGTTGGTTTTCACTTAGTCACATGATGTCACTTGTTTCAATTGGACCAGAACGGTAGCTAGGGAAGGTCAAGAACTTGAGTATCCATTGAATTGGTGGATCATTAGTGGATACGACATCCTGTAACAAGATGGATTCGGCAGACTCAATCAGTAAAAACAAGGGTGGCACATCTCATGCCGATGCTGTAACCTGCAAACACATGATCAAGTGTGGCACTGCTATTGCAATCCGTTTGTTATGTTGGTAGCAAAACCTGTAACCTACAGTGCAGCCTTTGTGAGCCGCACACGATGTTCCAAGCAGTTGTCGGCTATACTGTACAGTCGCATCTGCAAGACATTAACACACACGTGTATCATTGTATATTTGTGCATATGAACGTACATGATTATATATATACATATGTGTATGCATATCTACATGCTAGTACCTGTATGATATATAGCAGTATTACCTTACGCCTTTAAAGGAAAAATACACTGCAGCTACGATAAAACAACAAACACGGCTGACCGCATCTTCTCAGTAGAACATTGCAGTGCAGTTCAACATTAGAATGGTTGTCTCAGATGTATACTGTATACTTGCTTTTGCTGAAGGAACCCTCACATAAAGATAAAACAGCACACCATGGATACCAATAGATTCTATATTCCCCCTAAAAAAAGGGTAGATTAACCAATAAGGAAATAAGTATCCCCTTCAGCTACGACCTGATCACAGCGCAAGAAATGCCCCAGGGGGTAGGGTACTCTTCGTCAGTCCACTGCACCTCGCGTAGCCACGTGGCGACCGCATGACGAGTTGGCTTGGGTTGGCTTGGATTAAAATGGTGACAAAGTACCAAGCATGTTGAAAACATTTGGGGGTACAATGGGGTACAGTAATTATCACTTCTTAAAACGACAAATTCTGTTCAGTTTCTTCAAGAGGGGGCCGCTGTCCTACACAATTTGCATCTTTTCCAATTTGTGTAACTTTCGGATCAGGACATACCAATCATACCAGTACCATGAAATATTCCGATCTCCAAGTCTCCACTTTCCACCGACAGCAACATTCCAGTCAAATGAGTTGAATGTCAGGTGAAACATCAAAGTTGAAGTCACTGAACTGGATACCAAATCACTAATCATCAGCTGACACAACTGATGAAATTAATGAAGTGACGCCCAAATCACCATGACGCCCTGACAATGATCGTCACCACCAATCCCGTGTGGTTGTTGATCCTCTCTTAAGTGTCAACTAAGTCAAGTGAGTGGGATAAATAGGAAAAATGCCGACAGACAAAGACATACCCATCAAATCCATTCAAATCCAACAAAAACAACCTACAATCTGGTAATTTGACATAATGGAATATGCCACATTTGAAGATGATTTTTACCTGTTGTTTTCAGAAAGCCATGGCCACCATGGCAGTTACGAATATACCGGCCTGATTTCCCATGGATTTCCCATCATAATCCCATTAACATGTCCCATAATAATCCCATTCTTTCCCAACGAAATACCATACAAATCCCATCATAATCCCATTGGAATCCCCCTAACAAATCATGACTATACCATCCAGACACAAGGGACATATTTCTGATCGCACGCTGTGCCCAAGGGTTCTGTGGCCTTAGTCGAGTGGCATCCCAAATCGGGCAGAAAAAACGTATGGATCTGGAAAATACAAACTATCACGTGGGGATTTCACTGTTTTTTTAATGAATTATAAGATATGAGATAGCACTGAATGTATAGAGTATCATATATATATATACATATATATATACATATATATATATATATATATATATATTTATTATTTGAAGCCACCCTGTGCTCGGAGGGGCCATCAGTTTCAACAACCACTTGTTGTCTGGGGTATGCTGTACCCTCTACCCCCAAAGAAGTTTCTAGAGCCTCCAAATACCTAGAACAATCGGGTAATTTCCTGTGGTAAACCCAAGAACAAACTGTATTTTTAGCATCCCCAAAATCAATAAACCATCCCCAAAATCATCATAAATCACCATAAATGGATGATGTAGATCATCCCCAAATGCTAGTGCATGGGCTTTCCCCCCACGTGTGACATTTCTTTGTGGCTAGAGGATAAAGGGGTCTATAAACGGCGGCCGGAAAAATCGCTTGGTTGGCTTCTGGTTGAAACAAATCAGACAAAAACTCGTGAATTCACCCAGGAAGAACATCATAATATAATCTTAGTAAGATATCATAAGTTCATATTCAATAGATGCTTAAACAGATTGATCATCATTAAAAATACAGTGGGTTTAAACATCGAACTTACCAAAAAGACGTCTATTGGAAACCAGCAGTATATATGCATGGATGCATGTGGGATACATTCCGCAATAGAAACCCCAATAGAATGTGGCTTATGAGTCAAATATTGGGGTGTATCCTATATCCATGGCCAATCTTAGATGCCCTGAAGAAAAATAGATTCTTAGCTGGTAAACGCAAATAAACCCATTGCCGAAAGACTAAAGGATTAGTTTCTACCCATCCAAGATTGACCTAGTATCCGTATAATAGAATGTGGCATATGAGTCACTTTGGGTATAATTATCCCCTATATCCATATAAAATAATCTATATCCATATATCTATATCCTATATCCATATATAAAAGTATATAAAAGTGAGGTGATAGACTCCGTCCTTAGCCCAAGCTGCACAAAGTTTGGATCATAGCTCCAGAATTCCGACGGAGGCCCCACCAACTGGGCGGGGGCGGAAGTCTCAACCTGCCACCTGTGAAAGTCATTGGAGATAATAATTACATCATTCCGTTATAGTAATAGTTATATATATATATGTACAGTATATACATTTATGCACAAAGTCAATATACATGAAAAACAAATATATATATATATATACTGCATACATCTATATATATATATAGGTAATTCCCATATAAAGGTAGATCATGGGGGGTGTGACCGTATATATATAATATAAGTTCAGCTATAATTAATCACAGCATATGCAGCATTTATAGATAATTGTTAATGTGTATGTATATATATATAACACATGCTATATGTACTATATAACATTATATAACTATAGTCAAAGATTCTTTCCGCCAGGATCCGTTTTCCGTGGAGCATATCTTGAACCTGGACATCCTGGAAGTAGCTTCAAGGATGGTAAAAAAACACCAAAACTTTGGGCTAAACAAATTTGTGGTGGTTTTCAGCAGGATCTGATAGACATGAATCTGATATGTGTTGAAAAGTCATGTTGGGAAGGCGCGAAAATGGCCACGAAGAAAACCGGCCATCAGTGCTTCAGACTTTTCTGGTGAATGCATTTTCAGGACTTTGATATTGACTACAGTACCTGCCAATAACAGCTGATGAAACAATCCCCATGTCAAGTCACAACGTTTACTAGTATCTTGCCAAAGTTTGTGTGCTCAAGAGCGCCAATTTCCATGTTCAAATCCACATCTTGACTGGTGGGAGATGCTGCCGCCCAGTTGTAAATTGGTCTATGACCCATGTCAACCAGTTCGATATTTCTATACCTAGACCCTCCCAGTACCCATAGAAATTGTGTTTTAGCTCACAATTTCAGCACTTCGACCATTTTTTGGGGGGTATTTGGAGGGTCTAGGTATACCATAAACACTCCATATTACATTGCCAAACCAATTTAGCTACAGGCAACTGGGACATGAATTTCTTTCAAAAGACATAACCCTGGCGGGCAGGCGCACCGGTGTAGAGCGTGCACTTCGGATGCCCCAAATCACCTCGGTCAAATCTCCATTTTCGGAACTTCCACCCCGTTGTGGCGTGGCTACATGGAAAATGTACCAACAGAATAGGTCGGAGCAACTCAGATTTGGGGCGAAAAAATCATAGAAACTTTCATATCCTGTTCATCTCAGGGGAACATTTTTTTCGGATCTGTTGCTGGCTGGTGGTCTCAACATGTTGAAAAACCGAACAATATGCTCGTCAACGGGATTCATCATTCTCCCCTTTTTTGGGGTCAAAGAATAGTGAAAACATGTGAAAACCACCATTCTAAATATACCCATGATTTTTCTCCATTTTAGAACATCCATATCGTGGCGCCCGACAGTGACGTCCACCGGAGTTGGCACTGTCTGAGTGACAAGCTCACCTGCCGACAACCCCAGCGAAATGAAGGGTTTTGAATGGGAAAATCCAAGGAAAACATAGGAAAACCCAAGGGAAATATGGGAAACTCCCCTAGTGAAGGTGTAATATAGCTAGGAAAATGGGGGAAATCATACGTCCAAAGGTGGAAAAGGCAAATCATCTACAGAAGTTACTTCACTAAAGTCAAGTTGGGACATATGGATACATATGGGATATGATTTCGGGGGGGCCACTACCTTCTCAGGAAGCATTTGGATCCGATCCGGGATGCGAAACCATGCGAAACCAGTGCCAAAACTGGCATGTCAGTCTGACAGCGATTTGTTCAATTGAGCATGCAAACCACGGTTTTTTGCGTGAAGTGCACAGACTTTCAAGTGTAACCAACAAGGGACATATAGAAAAGCGGTATGACCATGATCACTCACCCAACTACCCTCTGGTAAACTAACATAACTATGAAAATCACTATTTGTAATGGGAAAATCGACTATAAATGGCCATTTTCAGTAGCAAACTGTTAGTTTCCCAGAGGGTAATATCAGGGTTTGAATTCAAACATATCGGATAAGTCGAGATTGGTTTGTTGAATCCCTCAGCCAAGTCGGCCATGCATGGCCAGAATGTTGTAGTCATGTTTCATGGCCAATCCTGGATAGCCCATCCAGCGACAGTCGATTTATGTCGATTCCATCACAATTCTGCTGAGATCTGCTGAGTTATATCCGAAATGTCATTGATTTTTGCTGGATATCCCTAGATATACTGCATGGTATCCTTTCAATTTATCCTTTCTCGCTGGTGAATATTCCCCAAGACCCGCCAGCAATCAAACATGAGTTGCTGGAAAACCACTCATTTCTAGTTGATATTCCCATGAACACCTCCAGCTGTTGATTGGGGATTTTCCAGCTTGCTATGTTTGGCGACTGGAGGGTTTAAACAAATCGCATGAATCCAACGTTCCATTACACAATCTATCAGTCTATCTGTCTGTTTGTCTATCTACCTACCTATGAACCTATCTAACAACCATCTATCAACCTAGTCATCAACCTATTCAACCTATCAATCAATCAAAAATGAACAAGTCTATCTATCTATCTTTCTAACCTATTCTAATCTATTCTATTCTATTCTATGCTATGCTATTCTATTCTATTCTAATCTAATCTATCTATCTAACTATCTATCTATTTATCAATCTATATCTATCTATCTATCTATCTATCTATTTATCTATCTATCCATCCATCCATCCATCCATCCATCTATCTATCTAATCTATCTAATCTATCTATATATCTATCTATCTATCTATCTATTTATCTATCTATCCATCCATCCATCCATCCATCTATCTATCTATCTAATCCTATCTAATCCTATCTAATCCTATCTAATCCTATCTAATCCTATCTAATCCTATCTATCTATCTATCTATCTTTCTATCTATCTATCTATCGATCTAATCCTATCTATCCTATCTATCCTATCCTATCCTATCCTATCCTATCCTATCTATCTATCTATCTATCTATATATCTATCTATCTATCTATCTATATTTATTCTTATCTATCTACCTATCTGCCTATCTACCTATCTACCTATCTACCTATCTACCTATCTACCTACCTACCTACCTACCTACCTATCGACCTATAAACCTATCGACCTATCGACCTATCTACCTATCTGCCTATTCACCTATCCATTTTTTTACCTATATATCTATCTATTTATCTATCTATTTATCTAGCTACCTATCTATCTATCTATTTATCGATCTATCTTTATTTATATATATATATATATATATCAATCAATCAATCAATCACTCAATCAACCAATCAATCAATCAATCAATCAATCAATGAATCTGTCATCTATCAATTTATCTATCGACCGATATATCAATCGATCTACCAATCTATAAATCTATCAATCTATCAATCAGTCAATTTATCTGTCTATCTATCTATCTGTCTATCTATCTATCTAATCTATCTTTCTACCTACCTATATATCTATCTATTTACCTGTCTCTCTATCTGTCTGTCTATCTATATTATATCTATATTATATCTAAAATATATCTATATTCTATCTATATTATATCTATATTATATCTATATTATATCTATAGTATATCTATATTATATCTATATTATATCTATATTATATCTATATTATATCTATATTATATCTATCTATCTATCCATCCATCCATCTATCTATCTTTCTATCTATCTATCCCAGTCTGTCAGTCTGAGTCTGTGAGTCTGTGCGTCTGTCTGGCTGTCTGTCTGGCTGTCTGTCTGTCTAGTCAGTTCTATATCCCATTGTATCCCCAGGAATCCATAGAAATTTATAGTAAATATGAAAATCCCATGAAATCTCATGATAATCCATTAAATCCAACATTTTTCCAGCACTATCCTCACCTGTTTCACCCCCCATCCGCCGCAACATCTCCCAACCTTGCAGCCGTCGAGAAAACGGGGCAAAAACAGGCGACAAGCGCCGTGCCAAGGGGTACCTGCGGCAGTGTTGGGCCGCGTGTCGTGGGAATTGCAGCCTTACATACGATGCAACGCAGGCATGATTTACATGCGCAGAAATGACGCTCGAAGATATGTTGGTTTAAAATGATTTAAAGATGATTGGATCAAACTATTCGGGAGTTGATTCAAAATTAGAGGTTAATGGATGGCATTTTGAATGATGCTTGAAACGTGGCAAACCCACCACGAATCCCCTGGACCCCCGGTTGGATCTACTTGGACTTGGGGATGATTCCTACCCATATCTACCCAAATTATGAATGGAAAACTATATTAAAGAGCCAGTGTCATTGGTACACTCCAAAAAAAAACAATATCAATGCAACGCCATGAGTAGCACGACCCCAAAGGGCAAGGATTATCAAGGATTTATTGTTTGGCGACGGAACTTAGGGGAATCAGTAGATTTATCACTTATCACAGATTGCTACTGGGCACCTAACACACCATCTCAAACTTCAGGGCTTAAGTCAAATTTCTGCACTAGCTGGGAATCTCTGACTGTCATCGAGAATTTAAGCGGTACGGTACAGCACAATACTCTTGTGGCTCTGCTACTCTTAGGGCTACGTGGATGTTTATGTAGATGTTGCGGTAGGGACATGGCACGCGAATTACAACCACACTTGAGACATCTTGAGACCATGGGCTCATAAACCTCACTCAACTACTACGCATTTTGCAAACATGCTCCCTCTTGTCTGATGTAAAACAAATGTGCAGTGGCTTTTGATACACACAATTGAAACATCCACGTTGAGACTTTGATGATTTTGGCACATATCATCCCATACCCATACCCAACATATACATGCATTGTATCAACCTCTTTTCGCCGGCAAATTTGTTTGTGCCGCGTGGTCACGCGGCAGAGCCCAATCGTTTCCAGCCGGAGATACCACATTGATATCCCTCTTCCTGGCGCCCCAGGGGCCCATGGGTGGATATCATGGGGAGTCCTGGACACTGGACCTGGATATCGTATCCAAGGATACTGTCTGGACATGACATGAACATGGGGGATTCAATATGATTCAATATGGCTATGAGATGGGATATTTTTATGGGGATTCTGACTAATTCTGAATATGGCAGTGTGTCAAAACCTTGTACCCCTGGTGAACATCAAAATAGCTGGTAAATGGATGTTCATTCCCCTAAAAATGGTATTAATAGGTATTGATCCATACCCATATGGCTATGAGATGGCTATCAGATGGAGCACCAATTGATCCACAGAGTTCGTCATTGGATACGTACCTTCTGGTCATCAAACGTGGCTGGGAAATCCCTATAAAAATGGAGGTTTGTTTCATGGAAAATCATAGGAACATTATAGGACAATCCACTACAAAATGGAATGGATATGAATGGATGTTTTTAGGAAAATGTTGGAAAATCCACTACATATGGAAAATCATTGGAAAATTATTGGAATTAAATGGGGACTTTCCAGCAAGCCATGTTTGATGACCGGAGGGCAAGCAAATTCAATTTTTTCGCAGGTCAGCCATTGAGCCAGTCACCAGGTGACCGACATTGACAGCTTCAGCATGATATGGATCTGGTTGGTGGTATACCTACCCCTCTGAAAAATAGTAGTCAGTTGGGATGCTTATAGAAAACCTACAATACTGTATCATAATCCCACGGTTGAATGTTTTGATCATCATTTTACCATATTTTACTGGACACAACTTGCGGGGTATCCCGGTATCCGCAAAATCAAGCCTCTATTTTTGGACAGACTTGGCAAGTTGGGTAAACAAAAACGCAAATTACAATGCCGTTCCTCTCTAATTTTTACTGCCTTTTCCCTTCCGATTCACCCGGAGAGTGGGTCAGTGGGTCTTCGCAAAGGGATTGGAGTCTCTGCGGTGTCCTTTTTAAGCTGCCACCGCAGTGCTGTGATATCACACGATCTGGGCTGGGTTTTTAATTCCTCTGGCTGCGTTTCGCGAAGGAATTCCGAAACACTCACGGTGTATCTTCATGTTTCCCATTGCTCTCTGGTAATTTAAGATAGTCATGGGGAATTACCCAGTTGACTCACCTACTGAACACGGCCATCCAAGCTTGACCCTACTTCGTTGGTTTATCCACTGTATGTATCACCAATGTGGGTAAAACGATATTAAACCATCCCCCAGATTATAGGTGGTATAAACTATTCCCAAATGGGAAATGGGGGGGTTATGGCATTGTTTTACCCACATTCTTGCTGGTTAGATATTAGGTTCAGTTCAATTCCAATTTTCCTTGCAAAGGTCCACATGGGTTTGTCTGAAGTCAATCCACAGGTGAATCATCAAATTTTCCTCGTCACAATGGCCATACCCTAGGGAGTACGCTCCATTTTCGGACACCCTAACAAATCATAATTTCTGGGTTAATATATAAATACATTATAATATATCATAATGTAATTATATATATATATTATAGTATTATACGGATATATATATATATATAATGTATATATATATAATGTATATATTATATATCATGTTTATATATAATATATTATGTATATATAATATTATATATATATGATATATTATATATAATATTATATATAATATATATACTATTATATATAAAAAATAAATTATATATATATATTATATATATATTCATTATGTATTATATATATTATGTATATATATTATATTATATTATATTATATTATATTGTATTATATTATATCATATTATATTATACTATATTATATTATGTATGTATATATATATATTATATTATATTATATTATATTAATTATATTATATTATATTATATTATATTATATTATATTATATATATATATTATATTATATATTGTGTATATATATATATATATAAATATATGCACACATTATATATCCCACATGAAATTCACCATCAATTGAGAGCTTACCCCCACGGGGCGCCTTGAAGCACAGCACGTGGAGCTCACAAAGGTCCTCGAAGACGACGTTTGGAAATTTGAGAACCCCAACCCTGTAGGATACATACACCTAGACCCTCCAAATACTACCCTCCATAGACCCTCCAAGTACTAAAAATATGGGCCAAACGGTAAAACACACACCGTTTTTATGGGTACTTGGAGGGTCTAGGTATGTATATAAAGGAACAAACACATATAACTTTAATAAATATTATGCACCTCTGTAAATTTTGAAGCTTAAATCAAAAACACGTCAGGAAAATGATCATCAAAAAGTGAAGATTCATTGCAGAATGGGGACCCATTTTTATGCTGAAGCTGAGGTCAACATAGTTGGCTTTACTCCAAGCCTGTGTTTTCACCAAGGCCCCCTGCCTCAGTGGTGTTTCTCACGTCCACCTCCCGGTGTCACAGTCGCCCAGTTATGAAGTTGCGGGAGTAGCCACTGTTTAAGTTGTCATTTATCATCATTTATCACTGTTTTATGGCTAACCCCATGCAAATAGTCAGGGTTTCTACATATTCATCTGGGGTTGACATATGATATATTGCTCTTCGAGCAAGAACATGTGGGAGCGATTCGACCGATCCTCATCCGGCGGGGTCCTCTGGGGTCCGACTGATGAGACATAATAATTGGAAGATGTCAAGTATGCATGAAACATAGTAAAACCTTTTCAGGGAGTGAATATTCAAAAGTGATCCATTCTAACATCCCTTGTCATCCATACAACCCAACTTGTACCCAACTTGCTACGTCTCCAAAACGTTTCAACACCGATTTGATCACAAGAAAGAACACCGTGCCTGCCCACGAAACGGTGCGGTAGCTGTGAAGGTCCTTGCTTGCCAAAACTTCACGGCTTCTACCTGTGCAGGTTGGTTTCAGGGTGCTCACAGCTGTACCCAATCAATGGCTGAAAGATTCTGAACCCACTTCGAAATCCTCAAAAACCGGAGAAGTAACTGGCCAATGATGACAGGACCAAAAACGGGACTATTAAAGTTGAGGCGTAAACATGAATCAACAAACAAGGGCATGTTTGACAAAGCTGAATAATAATCATCATCATAATAGGCAACCAAAGGTCGCACAAAGGCTCAAAGGCATTTTTCGAAGAGTGTGAGTTAGTTCAGCCTCCAACCGAAAGGAACTGAGCAAAACAACTTATCCTTTTCTCATCGGCTGGGAATGGCGGGGAAAATCACCATGTCTCATGGGAAAAAAACTGTAATTGACATCTTCATTAAGATTATGATGGATTACCATGGATCACCAAATGGGAATTCTTGGCAACACTCCCCAGTGAAGACGATATGGTACCTACCCCCTCAACAAAAAAAACAAGAACAAACATCATGTTTGGACTTACACTCAACTGTATGGTTTGCATACACATCCTCTACAGGATATAGTTATTTATAAAAACATATAATTATAACCTAAAAGGAATACTTTATTGTAAATAACAATGTATGTACATATATCATCAAATAGGTATCGCTGTGTATATATATATGTATACATATATGTATATATATATATATATATACACATGTCCTATTCAAAGTTTTTTGTAGATACCAAAAGAAAACAAACAGGTTCAGTCTTTGCTTGGTATGTTCTCAGTCACATGTTATTTCTACTTGGTGATTCAGCCACTTACCACCATGGGCTCCATTTATGCAAAAACAACCCCATTTATGAGCATCAACAAATAATTGGTAAAGGGGCAATATTTTTACCCACTTACCATGGGATGAAATAACATCTTATAACTCCTGTAACTCAGGTTATTCATATCACCTGCATGATCTAAGTTACCTCACCAGGCTTCGAACTGTGGCCACAACTGTGGGTTTCTCTGCTCCAGGAGGCCCCACGCTGCCGTCTTCCCACTTCTCAACGATCAAAGGTCTCAAGGACGAGACCTCGGCACCCCAGTTACTGTAAAGCCCTAGAAACCCATGATTCTTGATGTTATAACTGGGGGTATCGTTTCATAAATGGGGTGACTTACTGACATCCATAACTGGTTTTTTACTCGGGCCATAACTCTAGAAATGGAGATTTCGAAATGGGAAATTCCTCTATAAATTTCTATATATAGATGTTTCTTTTGATGGGGCAATCCTCATCAAAATAATGGATGTACCAGAAAGATCCAGAAAGGTTAACGTTGAAACCAGCAAATCTGAGAGAAAGGTGACATTTAGAAGCCACAACTGGTTGCTGGTTGAGCCCCTTCCAGAATACGTGGAATGCCACCAGGGAAGGATCCAAGTCATGGATACTTTACAAGTGCAAATGTCTGTAGTATGTCTGTATATTTATATATACACATGCGAAAAATATTTACATTTGAGTCTCTACAACATATCATATTTTTTTGTGATTCTCAACCCTTTATTTATTGCCTTCAATCTATAATCTATTGAAAATTGATATAACATTACCAAAGCCCAAGTTGGTACATACAATATATATATATATGTATATATATACATTTGTTCATCATAAGTTAATGCTTGGTGACTTGAAATGTTGCTTATTTTCTGTCCAAGAAATGGAATGATAATCCTTGAATCCTTGACACGAAGAAACATGTATCTAGCTGAATTTCATAATTCAGCAGCCTGATATATACAGTTATGGCTCGAAATACCAGTTCTGGATGTCGGTAAGTCACCCCATTTATGGAATAATAACCCCATTTACAATCATAAAAATAACTGGTTTCTAGGTCTTTAGCTGTAGGGGCATGTAGGGGACCTCCCTGCATTATCCCCCTCCAACCCAGGTGACCGTCCAAGACCCAGACGCTTGGAGGCAAGTGAGTGTAGCCTGAAGCATGGACGTCTCAACCCATTCCAAACTCTCTACCGGAAACCCGCAACAGATTGCGTTGTGGTGCCAAAAACCGCGGAAACAGGATCTAAACCACTAGATGTGCACATCTCTACAAATATATCAACAATGGAATCCCAACAGAAAGAACTTTTCAATGGGCGGTCTGCAACACCTGCTGTGTGGTCTGTTGGCCACCTGTCGTCACCATAGGTTTCATTCATTACTAAGTCATGGTCTATTTCTGGATGATTTGGGGGTACCCCCAATGACTTAGGAACCCCCAATTGTATGATCATTTTGGCTATTCCATTATCTTCTACTATATCCCATTAATACCCAATGATATCGTATTAATACCTGTTAATATCCCCATAATCAATCAAGTAACTATTCACAGTGTGTACACATATGTCTATATATAGATATATAATATATAGTTCCATAGTGAGTGACCAAGTTGTAAATAATCGTTGTTATCCATAACCAGTATGTGTTTTCTTATGTGTTCTTCTGGCAGATGGTGTACCCAGCGCCTGCAGGACCCAGTTCATCTTCCAGCGCGAGTACCAGAGTCCTCGGCGAAGCTACGACTCCGACAAGTTCTGGAGATTCTGAAAGAAAAACATGAGATGTTTATAGGGATTGTACTGTGATTTATAGGGATTTTATAGGGATTATACTGTGATTTATATGGTTTATAGGGGGATTTATAGGGATTTTACGGGATTACAATGGGATTGTGTTTTTTTTAATAGGGATTTAATGGGGTTATAATAGGAAATACTGGGGAATACTGTGATTATAATGGGAAATGGTGGGATTTGCCCTCTGGTCATTTCACATCGCTATGGAAAATGGATGAACATGGCCCATTTATACATGATTTACCTATTGAAAATTGTGATTTTCCATCGTTATGTTAGTTTGCTGGAGGGTCACCCACAAACATGGACTAATGGTGACGTCACGGGATATAATGGGCATAAAATCGGGATACATTAATTAAAAGAAAACATTGGGATAGAGTCGGACATATAGCCAGCCATAGTGTGATATATGTTGAGTCCCTGAAAATCAAATAGACTTGTTTTACCCACCATAGAATTGTGGGAATCCAGGGTAATCCATCAGTGATTGTGATATTTTGAAGAAGTGGTACACTAGCTATTTAATCTAACCATGCACCCTGCAAACCAGTATTTGGTTTCAAGAGGTTAAGCAGATCATATACCAGTTCATGCAATCGAGCATCACCACGAATGTCCAATTAAACGGGATCCTTGAAATGATGCAGCAGTAATTCACCTTCCTGTTCTAATCATTACACTACACCAGTTTTGTTCTAGGAACCTGATATTATGAGTAACTAACCCATCATTTGTATATTAGGGTATTGTAGATAAATATAAACCTATATCTTGGTTTACATCTATAATAACGTGTATAAATATGCATATATATATATATATATAGTTATATATATATATAGCTATAGGCCTATGGATCTGTGTAATATAAGCACATGACGGTACATACCTATCCCCGCCCATAAAGGGCATGGTGATTTTACGGGCACTTTTCGGTCCTGTTGAAGGCTGCGTTGGAGACCTGCCAGCGAGGTGTGGCCAAGTCGAATCTATCCACACTTTGTTTGGCCAGAAACCTTGGAATAAAGACAGACTTTGTGGTAAAATAATGGTTAATAGTGGTTACAAAATGATGAATGATGGTGAATAATGGTCAATAATGGTTAAAGAATGGTATAATAATGATTAATAATGGAATTATAATGGTTAATAATGGTTGAATAATGATTAAGATTTGTTAAATACTGATTAATAATGGCTAATAATGGTTAAATAATGATTAACAATGATTAAATAATGATAATATAAATGATTAGATAATGATCAAAACTGGTGAATAATGGTTACTATTGGTTAAATACTTTTAAATAATGATTAACTGATTAAATAATGATTAGTAATGGTAAATAACTGTTAGCAATTGAAAAATAATGATTAATAGTTGTTAAATAATGGTCAAGAATTGTTGAAAAATGGTAAATAATGATTAATAATGTTTAGACATGCTGAAATAATGATTAATAATGGTTTAAACATGATTAATAATACTGAAACAATCATAAATGATCGTTAAATAATGGTCAATAATGGTTAAATAGTTAAATAATGGTTAGATAATTATTAATAATGGTTAATAGTGGTTACAAAATGATGAATGAAGGTGAATAATGGTTAATGATGGTTATAATATGGTTACTATACCATCATACTGTGGACGGCTGCAAAATCCTGCAGCAGTTGGAAACTATTGGGATTCCTATGAAACACTGGACTGGGATTATAATGGGATTATACGGGGAGTTTGCCCACCTACCAACTGGTGCAGGATTTCGCACCCATCCACAGTGCAACGGACATACGGGATACGATGAGGAGAGAAATGGGATACGAAGTGGGGGCCTAAATAGCTAAGTTGGCAAAAATATCTCAGGAGTTTGTGACGATAACGACACGCAGGTTTAAGGGGGGGGTGATAAACTAACAAAAAAAACTGGTGCCCACCTTGCAAATACAGTTTCCCCATTGTGGCTGAATGGGCTGGAGCAAGCCTGACAAACATTGGGATTCAAACAAGAATTATGATTCAACCGTAACCGACATGAGATTTAGCCAACAAATTTGCGGATTTAAGCCATAAACGGCAGGGACCTAATAGTTCTATCATAATTTTCCACATTCCAAAAACATAAGCAACATATTAAATGCTCTTCACCAACACATTACAGTTTTCCCTGTAAAGAATAGGGCGCAAAACCATTGTGACCAAGAACATAGAGATGTGAAGGAACCATCATGGCATTTCTGACCACTTGTCAACCCTGGAGTGCTAAACCCAAGTTGATTAAATTGGGATGCTCCTCAAACAAGGTTTGAATGACTATCAAATTCAGGACTTCATCTATGAATTAATTGGAAGTGTCGGTGTATTCATCAGGGGTTGACATGTTTGACAAAGGTAAACTGCAAAGCCTTGGATAACCAGAAAAAAAAAACCAAGTCAAAAACACGCAGACATACCCTCTGGTAATCAAACATGTCTCGCTGGAAAATGATTCATGATGATTCTCCAATGTTAAAACACCATCTATAGAGGATTTTCATTGATTTTCCCAACGTTTCCGGATGTTTCCTCTTTAAACATTGGAAAAATATAGAAGATTCCCATTAATAGAGGATTCTCTATAGAGGAATGTTATACATGTCCCTTAATTTTCCCATCTATAGAGGATTCTCCAATGTTTCCTCTTTAAAGTGGTGACGTGGCCTCGATTTTGTCCCAGCGAACTAAACCTCCAGAAAGGGTTGTTGGGACAGGAGCCTGTTCCATTGCCACACGGGCATAGATGTTCACGTCCCAACAGCCCTGGCGTTTGAGCATCCAAGGTAGAAACTGCCTTGGTCAAAGGAACAAAAAACACAGGAAACCATCAAAAACCTAGGTTTCTTATTAGGGATCTATTAGAAATCCCAATAAGAGCCAGAGTTTTGAATTCTCATCCAAGCCAGTGTTCCTATATGAATGATTGTGATGCCAAGTCTAGGAAGTGAGAAAGTAGCATGGGGATCCATGGGGATTGAACCAGCCCCAAATGACCACCAACATCCACCTTGTTATCAGGGCGAAGCTCAAGCATCTTACTACGGTAAACAAAACTCATAAGCAAACCCCATTTCTCACCTGAAATGGATGGAACACATTGAATACATCATCCCAAGTTGGAAGCTTCTGATTGTGGCTTTAAAACATACCTCTAAGAGGATACACACTCATGATTATTTCAGTACTTTTCAGTTCAGTGAATGCCCTTTACCAGTTATTAAATGGTTATATATGCTTATCAATGGGGCTATCATTTCATAAAGGGGGTTATTTCACTGACTACAGTAAGTTCTATTTCGGGCCGTAACGGACGAAAGGCCCCAGCGGGCGCCTCTGTAGAATAGCCAATGCCTGGACCGGTCGCTATGCCAACCCGACCAGTTTGTATCTCCAAAAATAATGTGGCTTAATCTAATTGATTATAAGTTGGGGGGTAAACTCCAGTTTTGAAATTTCGAAATTGAGGCAACTTGGGTCTAGGTAGATACTACATAGATGATCGAAAGCAATCAACAGTGCATGTTGTTTTCCCAAGGCATGATTCCGTAACCCACCCCCTGTTACCATTCCGGCAGTCCGGATGTCCCAAAAAATCCTCACCGAATGGCAGATGTCTGAGGTCTCAATGTGTGGAATGTGGCTACCCAGTTGTGAGCACCGTCAGAGAATTTACTTCGCATTCTACCACTCTTTGTCCCTTTTGGCTCCCAAATCCGAGAACATATCCATGTGTGTTTGAAAATGGAGTAATGGTAGTAAAGCAATACTAGTTTTAGTCCCCAAATTGGTCATTTTCATGGGTGCTATAAGCCATAGACATATATAGCTGGTTTATAACATTGCTTTACAAACAATTATACCTCCAGTTATGACCATGCTGCATGAGGACTTAAAATGACTTAAATGATTGAAACCATCGGGCAACCAAGGCACTGATTTTGGTGGAACCATCCTGGGCGCGGCGAGGTAACTAAGGATCCCTCTTTTTAACTCCTCAAGCCCAAACTTAGGATCTAAAGCAGAAGCAGTAGTTTACGTAATGTATGTATATATATACAATATATATATATATATATAATTATATATATGCACATTTATACATTTAACATCATTTAAATGTATTATAGTGCAAAGGTAGTAGTTTCTATTCAGCGGTATCTACTCAACATCTGATGTTGCCAGTATGGACACCATGGACGTTGTTGGACAAGGTCCGGCCGACCGGACGCGGTAGTTTCATGGCAATGGCTTGCCCACATTATATAAATATAAAACACATGCGAGAACCTCCCGTATGTATAATATACAGTATGTATATATATATATATACACGTATGTACATGTAAATATTTATAATATGTATATATATATACAATTCTATATACACACAATACATATCCAAAGATGCACATGTGTCCAATGTTGTCTATATAATATGTAAAACACATGTTGAAATATGTGCCATCCGTAAACTGGAACATGTGCAAATACATTTACAATCAACCATGTAGATACACACACATATATACAGACATGCTACATTATCGTGCGTTTATTTCAATCTAAATATATATGCATAGATATGCAATATATTGATGTACCTGACAATACATACATACACATTTGATTATACCCATAGATGTGAAAACAAAAGACACCATTTGTAGATCATTTTCCCAGGGAAACCATTGGTGTTCCATATCTATGTTAGTTTACCCCAGGGTATATATGCAAATATATATATATAATATATATATATATATAATATATATATATAATATATATATATAATGTATATGTATATAATGTATATATATAATGTATATGTATATAATGTATATATATATATATATATAATAATGTGCATACCTACAACACACTAAGTATCACCAAGAACCAACCAACCAACCAAGCAACTCTGGCCCTGGCCAAATCTGCCAAGTCTCGAGTTTCAAGGTAGGACTTCTCCAACAAGACATCTGGACGAGTGGGGAATGATGTGTGGTCTCATATGGCGGTAACATGGGATTAACAATACAGGATGATAACTCCAATCACTAGGGTTCATGGCAATTGTAACTATAGTGAATGAGCGATTGAACGAAATTTCATGAAATAGAACGGGGATGTAAGCTGGAAAAAACATGGGAATACAATGTTTTTTGCTTCTGGAATGGTCATTCCATGCCATGAAATGTAAAGTGATGATAGATTACAAGGGTACAACATGATATAACAGAAACACTGTTTCTCTATGTCATGTAATAATGACGTGCGCCAACTGTGACCAACCAAACGATATGAATGTGCAATATGTCTACTATGCAGGCAGTTCATGCTATTCCCAGTTTTAAGATAATGTTGACCACAACTTCCCAAACATGTAGGGGAGCAAACCACACAAGAACGATCAGTTACAGTAAGTATATAACATAAGTATGTGTAGAGTATGTAATGAGCAAATCTTAACTGAAGTACATAGATGTTAACTTAAGATTCTCAAGTATGATTAACTTAAGTAATAGATGTTAACTGATGTTAACTTAAGATTCTCAAGTATCGAGTAACATACCACTCATCGCCGTCACATGACTTGACTTGTCTGCTCATGTGGAATTCAGGTGCCAGACACTGAACCACTCTTCGGACAGGTCGTCTACATGTGCCATGGTCAATTTGGTGATGAAACATAGAATGATCTACCCTCTGGTAATTTAACATAGCTATTGAACATGGCCCATTTATAGAGGTTTACTTGTTAATAGCATGGTGATTTTCCATGGCTATGTTAGATAACCAGATGGTATATGGGAAGTTGAAACATAGAATCATCTATATATCTGGGAATCATCTTTAGTAAACAATGGCTCTCATGAAGCAAATAATTTCATTATTGGAATTCCAGAAATATCATGGTCATAATAATTGTGATACCCGTTATTTTTAGGTCAACCATGTGGTCATGATTTGTTTTTTTAAAAAAACATGTTCAATGTATGACTAGTGCCATCTGCACCATCCCCACATGGTAGCTTCAATGAGGCCCCACATATGATGTTTCTAAACAACATTTAACTATAGATAGGTTCATAATATATATATATACATACAGTACACAGATATACATGTATACATACGTGTATATATATATATTCAACATCCCCCCCAAGAGCCATAGGTCTTATAAACCGCATTAACTATAGATATTGGTGTATATATATATATAGAATATATTAATATATATATATAGTCTATATATCACCAAGAAAACAGAGGTCTTATCAAACCCCATTCACTATAGCTTTATAAACCCCCATGAACGTCCACATGTGCTTTGCTCATTTGCAGGAAAGAGTTGTCACTCTTGCTGCTACAGTGCCTACGCCCTGGGTTGGTGATCCCCTCCCATCCTGGCTGGATCTACTCCCACCTGGCTGGTGAGTCCAGTGCTGGTTGTAGTGGTGCTTCCCAGGCCATCGGACACCGCCTGGCAGTGCCCCCACTTATGTTGCTTGCTTTGTAAAGCCATAGTCACTATAGTTATATATATATCATGTGGTATCCCCCTAATCAACCTTAGTTAAGCAAGTTATAGGTCAATTAAGCTGTTTGGGGGCCTAACCTTGTACCAAAAATATCTGGATAAGCCATAGTTCACTGCTCTGAAAAGTTCGGCACTTGGGATACAGTAGTTAGCATTTTGTCAAATTCCGACTATTCCATCTGGAAAATGGACAAATCAGCCAAGAATTGAAGAACAAAAACACATGATGTCTCCTGCGTACAATGTGGGCACCCCCGCTTTTAAGTTTGTTCATAACGGTGAAGCACCTATCTATCTTTGGTAGAGGCATATGTACCACGAATCATGGTAAGCATAGCTTAAAGATCTTAAGAACCAACTTACCTATTTTGGACACCTCACATTTGATTTCCGATCAGAAGCTATACCTCCCAGAAAACAGTAAGAAAAGGTCATCACCGCTCTTTCCGCCGTGGGCTTTCGTAGTCTCACGCTCTGTGTTCCTTGGGTTTGGAAGGGTTGACTCATCTAAAAACTCTCACAGGGATCTCAACAGTGATCAGCTGTTGTAACTTTTCGAGTCAACTTAGAACCCAAAGATTGGAAACATTGACCTTGACACAGCAAAGGTTGTTTCAAGAGAACGGTGCCCAAAATATGGCCGCAACATATGAGGCTTATCGAATTCTGTTGCATCCTTTTGTTCAAAAGAAAAAGAACTGAAGCCTGCCAAATCTTTTGGACGCCGTTCACCTTCACTGTCCTTCCGACTAGCTGCGTCACCAGGGATCAAAACCACCTCTAGTGCTCTTCTTGGTGCATTTGGATCAGCGAATTAAAGGCCAAGTGGAACAAACAGATGGATGATAATCACAACAGAAACCTACAACACGAGTTTGAAAGAAATGGGCTCCCAGTAAAATCTATGGTCAAAACATCATATCCCCATTTAACATGTTGCCATTGTTTTGTATATATACAATCCTACACCCTATGTTCAGACACCGCTCGGACATAAGTCCTTTTGATCCATTTCCGCTTATATGTACATGCTTAAATGTCCATATACAGGTGTATATATATATAAACATAATTATATATCTATATTATCTATATAGCAAAAATACATTATCATGTCAAGTTGTTTGACAGGTGGATATCCTGAAAATCGTCGTCAGCAGTTTCCGTCCAGTTCGAGGGAACTCGCCACTCGCGGGGGGATGTGGCATCTGATGGATGTTGGTGGTTAAACCAAGCAAAAAACAAGAGAACACATACATCACCATACAGCTCAGTATACATAGTCTACAGGAAGGGTAAACAGACGGCTATATTATGTTGATAGCATTTAAGATTGCATTTGATATCTCTGTTGCCTATGCCAATAATTGTTCTGTTTTTATATGTAGTATATATGTATGGTTTTATGTAAATCCCAAATTATATCAGCAAATTATTGATGTCCGGCACAATCAACTTGATAACAGATAACTATGTGTCTTTGTCCCAAGAAAGATCCAAACAGCGGGTCCCCAGTTTTCACCATCGTTATTTACACGGTTGGAATGGCCTTTTTACACCATTTCACATGGAGCAATTAAATCCACCATTTCTGGGCATGGCCATGAAAATGCAAGTGTCTCTCACAATCAGCTATAGTTGGTGAAACATCGAACAACTTTGTTCTGAGGGTGTGGATGGTTGGGAGTATGATGGGTGACCTTATTACCTTCCATGCAGGACAGGGCTGCAATCACGGATTAAATACCTACCTCTACTGTAGTGTGCTGGTTATACCCAGAGCTTTGAAAAAGTCATCAACAATGTATCACAATTACACTTTCATCCCTCAATTTCTACAAGCTTTGCATTTATTTCACTCATCTTGATGGCTACATCTACAAATTGATCAAGAAATTTGATGTCATGAACTGCCATGAACTGCCATGAACTGACATGAACTGACATGTTTCAAACTCAGTCCACTGACCTTCCCAGCAGATTTCTGCTTCCCAGCACACAGTACGGCACCAGGGCGCAGGATGCAAGATCCGCCGCTGGGGTGAAACGACGTCATGCAGAACTCATCTTTGCCTTGGAAGGGCCGTTGCGCATGGATCCAAAAGAAGGAAACTGTGATTAAGATATTAAAATATAGGGGAATGCCATGAAAAGACACCATTTGCAAGTACATCATGTTGAAGCCATGAATTTTCCACATCTATGTTAGCTTGCCCCAGGGTACAAATAATTTTTGAACAAAAACGCTGTATGATGTTGCACCGCCATATAATGTGGGAAGCATATAGTAATAAAAACAATGATTTAAAAAATCATCATAGAGAGGCACCGGGCCCTTTGGAAAGTCTCTAAGATATTTGAATAGCGGACACCACTCGCACGTGCGATGAATCTCCACATATTCCATGGAATAGAACACCCTCAATGTACCGTAAAACGATCAATGTGGTCAAAACAATCATAAACCATCCCCGATTTCATCATAAGTGGGTTGTAGAAACTCTCAAACATGGGGTGGTTTATGATTGTTTTAACATGTTCACTGCAACCCTGACGTTGCGCCGCGTGTGACTTCAGGTGGCTATGAAGATACAGTTGATGTTATCACCCCAATCAACAGATTGTTCATGGGGGGTGGCAAATTTTGATCCTTTATGAAGATAAAGTTGATGTTATGACCCCAATCAATATATTGTTCATAGGGGGCGGC
>Ga0126342_10004139_pt1 | contig 24526 bp, 30 predicted proteins | sample Cyp1metagenome_FD_92528 | JGI IMG/M metagenome (GOLD analysis project Ga0126342, IMG submission 92528) | Coral microbial communities from Lord Howe Island, Old Settlement Bay, Australia - Cyphastrea 1 metagenome | ecosystem: Host-associated > Invertebrates > Cnidaria > Coral ...
GCCGGCGCCGGCGGCGGTGTAGGCTCATATGCTCGAACCTGCCCAAGCGTCGTGTGGTTCCCAGACTTCCATTCCTTCCGGCAGCCGCTCAGTGTGGGAACGGATGGACTTGGTGTATAAAAACAATATGATCACACTGTCAGTATCAGCCTGTATGGCCACACATATGAAAACAAAGATCCGACATATAATATTTTATAAATTTATCATTATTGTTGATATCCCACACGTGTGTATGTAATAGTTATGTACGATATGAATCTTATAAAATGCATTACGTATGTATACGATGTATGTTATGTAGTATATATATAAATATGTACATATATATATATATATTATATATGCGTATATATATATGTATATATGATAACATATGGATATATTATGACAGACAAGACATCATTTTCGTCCATTTATTTGAGTTTTATATGTGTGTGTAGTTTGATACATATGCATGGCACACGCATTGTGAGTGTACACTGGTGCACCATGTTTGTGTCTCTTTCCATACTGACTAGCTATACAGAGGATTTTTGAACTTGTGCGACAGGCTATTTACCATCCTGTGCTAGGCTAACCCAATCCTTACAATACCCGATTCACCAGTCTTTGAATGAAAACATATCTTTGGTCGAATTGGGGAAAAATGCTTGCTTACACTTCTAATGATAGAAATCTCGTCGTTGTATGTGTGACATGGTATGCGTGCTAAAGTACAGAAGGGCAATTAACACCAAATAATTATGTTTTGATCTGTGTGCTCATGTAATTGGAAGCAAATTACTGATTCCACCCCAGGACAATTTTGGTATCAAGTTTGAACCACAAACCTTGACCAGGGATTCACAACAGTCCTCCATCAGTTTCATGGCCAGAACTTTTTCAACGTACTGAGCCGTTGTGAGGGTCTTCGTCAAACTCAGGGTCTTGAATTTCATTTTGGAATTCCCGTTGTCTGCCCACTTCTTGCAAGTTTTTTCGATCCAACCATCATAGGTAGTGAGGTTGATGAGCAAACAGAAGGGCTCACTGGTTGGAATTTTGGTTTTTCCAAGCGAAGAGGAAAGCAAACTTTGTGGCATGTCCTCCCCTGCCAAGAACTGTGCGGCTTCCTGGACATCGCTGAACGACCTTGCGCCGGGCTCCCGGTTGAGCATGTTCAAAATCTGAATGGCAATGGGAAGCTACAAACTAGCTGGTTTGCCACAAAATCATCATTCCCCCAGAGGTTGGACTCAGAAATAAAAATAAGGCATGGTCTAGTATTCCCCATTGAATATGGTGAAGGATAGGCACTGCTAGTTACTAGCCCATCCCTGCCTTGATTCTTTATCTGTTATCCCTTATCATGATTATTATAATATTATGACTTTTATTTTAAAAACCTTGCCAGGAATGCCCCGGCCTAACACCTTCACTGGCGTGTGGTAGATCATCTTTCTCCGCAACAGGGACGATGTACGACCCTTCCGGCGACCAAGGCAACTCACCACGGTTGCACCTGCCGACCATGGGAGGACTGGTTCAGTTTGGGCTCCCACACCAGTAAACCCAAGGGGGCAAACCCTGGTTATGGATGATGGTCTTTTTACATGAAAGTTGCACACTGTGGGGTGGATGAGTAACAGCTAATTTAATCACAAACTTTTGGGATCACGTGATTTTTGAAATGCCCTATCTTCAAATCGAATGTCCCAAAACTATTCCTTGGGGGATGTCCCACATTTTTAGTGCCTGTCTTGCAGCAATTGGCAATTGCTGAAGGGATGATCGTCCATTCCAGCATCCGGCATGACAACCCATGCGTCGAAGCATAGGGGAACTTTCCGCTTTCCAGAAGGGGGTACCAAGCGAATCGTCACACTGCTGGATTTGAAGGATTTTGCGTCGAATTTATCCTCCCAACGCCTTGGTAATGTTGATACTGGTGAGGCACAAATAACAGAGTATTATAAATACTATAAAATAAGTGTTTAAAGATGATTTTGATTCCCAATAAGTTCCAGGGCAACCTTTCTCCAAGACCCCACCCTTTTTTGAGCTAGATCCACCAGAAAAAATGATACTGAATTCAAAGAATGCTCCTCAGCTCTGCCCGATACCCAGCAAGCTTTTCGCTTATTAGGTATGGCGCTATTACGAGCGCAACTGATCGAGGACTCTTCTTGAAAATCGCAGACAAAACCTCCGCGAAGTCATTCACTTCCTGCCCAGTCATTCGGCCACATTTCATCAAGTCGACCCACACAATCGCAGGAGAAGGAGCATAGCGGACCAAGAACTGAGGGAAAGCAGGGTTAAACAATTAAACCACCATGATCACATTATTTCAAAACCTTTTACACGGCAGAGCCAAAAACAAGATGCGACCCCAAAATTCAAACGACGCCCAGCCCAAACTGTTTGTAAAACCCGGGCCCTCTCAGCGAGCGCGATCTGATCTCTGGGGGGTCCAGCGTGCACTGCCATGTTGTTGGCCATGTACTCTGCAACTAGCGATGCTCCAATGCAGTTCTGACCACGGAGGTGAGCAATGCGCTCTGTGCGAGCAGCTGCATCTGATTGGACCACTTCGCGATGCACATTGGCTATTTGGGCAACATCTCGTGCCAACGACAAACAGTCAGCATCATATTGAGCTTTTTTGGCATCAGCCGTCAGGGTCTGGACTTTGGCATCAGCTAGGTCCACCTGCTCTTTGGTTTTGTCCACAAGCTTGGGTGCATACTCCATGAACATGCTGGTCTCCTCGATCTTGAAGTTGTTGTCCAATGCTTTGAGGAAGGTGTCGGCTTCGGAGTTGTAGTCCCTGGCATCGTGCAACCAAGGAATCCCCAGCGTTTGTTGTGACTTACAGCCGGATCATATAATAATAAATTATTATTCACCCCCTTCTTGGTATGAGTTGATTTCGACATCCAATCAAAATTTCAAAGATACAAGGTAGTAGACAAGGCTCCCCTCAACTGCGCGCACCCCCACTTTGTCCAGGATATCCTTGCTAAACAAGGGGTTGCCCATGCCGTCCGTGCTCTTCTCCATGGCCTTCAGCACATGCATCGCAAAGCACATACGATCGCACTCAAGATCCCATTCCTGGATTGCAAGTCGCACAGTTGCAGCCTTCCCACCCCGACGCGTTGCGATCCCATGTAGGAAGAGAACACGATGCACAAACATGCGTTGCTTGTCATTGTCCACCGTCAAAATAGCGCTCCAAAGGTGACAACGGCGTGCTGAAACATCTCGTGGTCCCCCCCCCAAGTAGCCACCGCGAATCCAACAACAATGCGTTGGATACAGCTGCAGGGGTTCATGCTATCAAATCCCTCCCGTAAATTGTATCTTTTGTTGGCATTTTTCCAATAAAAATTGCTTAGCACCTTCACAACCCCATCCACATATAGTTATCAAATGTTTCGCAACTTTAAGCCTGATACCTCGAACTTGCAGCAGTGCAAGTGCCCTTGCAGGAGCTCGAAGACATAGTCAGATACTCCCACCTGAGCGAGGCTTGGAATGGGAACTGGAGATGAAATTGGATAAAGGTGTTGGTGACATCATTTAATGACGAGCAATAGTTCAAGGTTATGTCGGCTATTTGGTTCCAATCGTGCTGCTTTATGGTTGGTTTGAAATGAGAAGAGAAAAGAGAGAGAGAGAGAGTGAGAGAGAGAGTGAGAGAGGGTGAGAGAGAGAGTGAGAGAGAAAACTAAACCAAGGGGACGCAACAAAAAGTTTGATGTGTGCTTTATTGATTGCCATATGTTGTGCCATTTAATGCAAACTTTATGCATAATGCACCATGTCGCAGAGGCATTGAAAACCCACCATCTATCAGGTGGTTGAGCAAACGCCATTAGATGGTTTTCTAAGAAGCATCATGCCCCTATAAATTTAGTGATGCACCATTAGATCAAAAACAATTGAATTCTCCGGTCATGTAGACTAACATCACCAAGCCACTTTGAAACCAAACAGCTGGAGTGATGTAGCTGAGTCAATCCGGAAGCGCATGCTGGTTGCTGCCACACCAAATTGGTTGTATTCGGATATGGCCGCAAGAAAGGCATCTCTGAATTTGCTCTGTGGGTAGGCTTCCGGATCCTCACAGGGCTGTTTTTGAACCCAGTTGGAGCATGTTGGGTCTGTAGGATCCATGTCTTTATACAATTCGGAGAAACCCATGCTGAAATTTTGAGTAAGTTCAACCCAAATCCTGAACTTGGAGTTCGAGAGCACGTGCAGTGATCACCATCACCTTTTGTAGCACATTTTTTCGCTGGCGTTCTGATTGTTGTTCATGGGTTTGTAGCCTCCGCCAACTACAGTCTGCCCGACTGGCCCCAGTGAACTTGCACTTCAGGATCTTGACTGTCTGGAGCCACCTGTCCATGGTAGGCTGGGGCCTGATGCCTGGGAAACTGGTGGGGTGGTGGCACCTAGACCCCCAGGATACATAAAAACATCACGTCAAAATTGGCTATAACCTCATTTTTTTGACACGACGGTTTGGCCCAAACCCTCACGTCAGAAAGGTCCCCCTGGGTGGCCCCCTGAAGGTCCTGTTGGCCCCAGAATGATATTTTGCGACCAATTTAGCTATGTTTTAGCTACAGACTATTGAAACTACCCCCCAAGTATGATACTTGCGTGGTTGGTGGGCTTGGGGGAGCTGTATTTTGACACGACGGTTTGGCCCAAACCATCACGTCAGGAATCTGGGTATTCTTGATTTTTTGACACGATGTTTTTATGTATTCTGGGGTTTGGGCCCTCCCCAGGATACATACTTGCGACCTTTGAAACTTGCCAAGTATATAAGTTGCGAACTGTGATTTTTTTAGACAAGGCATGCCTGATGAATTGCTCTCTGACCTCATCATCAGCCAGAAATTCCTTCTGAGAATACGTGTAGTAGATGGCAAAAAGGATGATGCTCACCCTTCCCAACCCCTTGGTTGGCAGAACTCTCGGCCATTGGGCACATTCGACACCCTCCTTCTCCTCCAACTTTTGCACCTCCAAGACTTCCCGCCAATTTTCGAAGCCTTGGTGGTAAATGTCTTTGGCGTTCCCCAACCAAGAATGGAAAAGCGGCAGCCCGTCCACAGGTCTTTGGAAACATAGGCAGAGCAGTGGCACGTCCACGATGTCACCACTGGCTGCTGCAACCTAGGAAGTAGGGATGTAGTTTTGCATAATGATTTGTATTCCACTAAGTTGGACTGTTTTGGAATGTCGGGGCTCCCTCAAGTATTGTAATCATTCCCTCATATGTTCCGTTAAGTGTGGATCAAGAAAGATGTTATTTTTATTTATCTTATGTACCTTCAGGGGAAGGGGTGGTCTGCTTGACATGGTTCGATCAAAAGAATGCATACTGAGAAGCTCTAACGTCGAAGCTTTGTGGGCATGGAAATCCAGGAATCAATTCTTCCAGAAACAGCTGCATCGGTGTATACATTTTTGGGACGAACTCATCCAACAGCATCTGGACTGGGTGCTCCCCTGCGTCAACATCGAAGTTCCTCACACAGCTCGGAAAAGGAATTTCGTACTTTATTAGCTTTGTTTGGGGTCGACATCCTAAAAGAAGTAATGTTGGGTTTCCTGAACATAGATTTTGAAGAACATAGATGTTCAGCTAAAGATCTTTGCTGCTCCATAGATTTTTGATGCCCATGCGTTCACATTGGTTTTCACATGTTTCGCACCAGATTCATTTACCCCTGGTAGATGCTCCCGCTTGGTGGGCGGCATCGCCACGAAAACCGTGTCCCCAGGAGGACTTCAACCGAAAGCCGTCTACGGAGGAGAGGGTGTATGGGAGCATAGATGATCAAGTGGCTGTGGCTAGTGGCTCAATCCATGGCATAAATCTTAGAGCTCATTATGGGGCTGAAACTAATTTTTCACTCTTAGCATTGATTGGTATCACTTGCGTCCACTGGCAGATCTGAATTGGATCACCCAAGCAAATCAAGAAGACTTCAATAGGACTATGGTATGAAATTTTATGAGACTGACTGGTGTATTGAATCACCAGGCTGGGTGTCAGCAACTTGCAAAAAAACACATATTTAACGAGCCAAGATAAAAAATTACTTGGCTTCGAAAATGAGAATTGCAGCGAGCAAAAAAGCTCCTACACAAGCAGTGTTCATCGAGTTGCCAGCCATTTTCGACTGTTGCGACTCTGGAACATCCTTCAAACGCAACATCGGGGCTCGGCAGAGAGCACTTTGGTGCTCCGTGGTCGGCAGGAGCTGCGAAGATAACAACTCCTTCGAGGCAACAAAGCGCTGATGGTCCTGGCAGGGCAGCGGGAACTAATTGTCAACTAATTATTTGGGGATTAAAATATTCAATGTAAGGACTATCCAATGGAACCCGTCATGAGGTTGGATTTGAAATGAATAGTTAATGCTAATAAATAAATTCTGTCCTCACTGAACAGTCTGGTGGATGTTGTCAAAGTGCATAAGCTTTTATCACTGCATTCACCCCGGGCCCGCCCATTGCGGGCATATTGACTCAAGTCAGGGAAGCGCTTTGGTGCATCAAGCTTTCGATACTCAGCAAGGTTTCTTTCCTAAGCAGGGAATCAATTCAGGGAATTGCGACACCCAAATGAGTATTAAGAAAATCAACCATCTAAACAATCTTGATGTCAGCACCCCACAAACCATATTGATTTCCTTTTTACACCAAGTCGCTTGGCACGAAGAAAGCTTTGAAGGGGGCAAGTCCATCCACATAAACATGTCGGCTGTGGCGACATTTCGGGATAGAAGGGCCTCTAGGACTTCTTGTAGGGTCCTTGGCTTGGATTTGATAATTAGTGTACCTGGTAACAAGTAAGAGATAATAACGAACTATTTTCTGAATAATTTTCAACCAGAGCACACATCATCCCTGCGCTTGACCTTGTCTGTGTCATAGGCCAAGAAGTACCGACGAGCCCTGGCGCACGGCACCCCAAAATTTCGAGGGTCTATCACCTCATCTTCAGTGGTCCAACTTGGTCCAAGTTCGGAAGAAGGAATGTCAGATTGATACTCCGGGACGTTCTCTACGAGAAGTACGCTGTGGATTCGCTTCATTTGTTTATAATAACTGCTGTGTGTAGGGAATCGAGGATCATCAACTCCAAGTTGACCGCCCATCTTGCTGAAGATAGTACAAATGGGGCCTCAATCCCATGAGTAACTGATTGACCCTACACGAAAGTTTGACTCACTGATGCAATGAGATTCATGATCTACTTGCCGACCACTGCTGCTGAGGCTGGCACCTGCGGCGTTGACATCCAATCCTTGGACGGGCTGCTTTCTGGTCGACATGGTTTTTGACTCAGAGAGCAACTAGGGTGGTACAGAACCATGGCCAACTTATTCATACGTTTTTCAACATATTATTCTTTCACCGAGATTCGGTTTTCACGTCGGTGCTTCTGCACTTTGCACATCTTGTCATGGGTGCTGCAGAATTGGGTTTTCTTTCTCGAATCAAAGGCTGTTATGTCCGGGAAATTGCATGGCATGTTGTAGGTGTTCTTCAAGACCTTCCTACAATGGGTATCTATTTCGCAGGTGAACTCAAAGAGGACTTTGGAATGGGTGGGAAGTCTGGCTCCATTCGCTTTCAGGAAGTTCCGGGCAGCCATCTCCAAGCTGGTCACAGCCTCAAGCATTGGGCTGTGTTTGGAACTTTACATCAAGGGGTGAGCGGAATTTGAAAAACCAGCTACAATCTAGGTATTGGACTGATTCGGGGGCTCCAACCCCTGAAAATGCTGTTGAGAATGTCCAGCGCCATGCGCGCAACCTTTTGCACAACCACTCCACCCCAAATCGCTTTGCTATCCGTTTCATGTAAAGATCTGGCCACTGGAAAGCATCATCGAGAGTGGCAAAGCCCGAGGGATGCTGGTCAGAGGCTGCGTCTATGGTGGTTTTGCCATAGCGCTTACGCCTGGCAAAAGGTAGTAATCACATATTTCGCAAAATTTATAGTCATCATGTGTATTCTTTTGGGCAGCCCTTGGACATATTACATGATATCACACAACACTTCCCCAAGATTCCTGGAACTTCGCTTCATGCATGTCTTTCTCACAGAGTTCTTTGACCTGCCGGGCAATATATCGAATGCTTCATGCCCAAATCCTACTCTGGACTGAACAATTTAATGAGGAAACATCCCTAATAGCCTTGTGGACACGTCTTTTCGAGGTGCCTTTCTATCATCAACATGTTGGCTCCTGGAAGAACAGTCATTGAAGTGGAGTCAACAAACTTACGCTTTAACAGGAAACCTTTTTCCAAAGAATCATATGCAGCTTGTAGAAATGTTTGTGCACAAAGGCTCCTGGTCCCCGCACCACGGAGAGCAGACTGCACCGCCTGCCTAAGGCCCAGCCGAGCCATCCTCGACTCGATCCTTGACCCCTAGAAGCTCGGCACTAAGCAAGCTTACGCAATGAATCAGTGAGTGAGACAAGACCCTAAATGATTCGTATTCTTTGCGCCGAATACTTTTGCATCGCAAACTTTTTTCCCACTGAATGCCAACATGTGTAGCTGCAGGAATCCCCTACAGGATTGTTATCCAAGTCCTGTACCCTCCTGGATTTGATACTTTCAACCTAGACGTGACTTCAGTCTAACTGCCAAGTCAAGTCAATTGGATTGCAAATTAAATGGTCATTGTCGAATTTGAACCTAAGGTTCAATGCGAGGTCCGGGCTCTCTTAGCCAGGGGCCTAGCAACTTGCTTCGCCTGCCGGGAGCCAGAAAATGATTGGGAACCTTTCTGGGCAGCTAGCTTTCAAAATCTAGTGGTCGAACTGATATAATTGTCTAGCAATTTACGATTGATGACTATCATAAATTCATAGTGCCGTGCCTCTTCATGACAGCCAGAAAGGGGGTCACAGCTTTGTTCGGAAGTCTGCCGGAAGCGGCACAGTCATCATGTTGCACTGTAAAGAGACTACGTTAGAAAATGTGGGCATGTCAGTGTCATTGCCACTGCTCATTGGGGCCAGCCTCGCTGTTCTCATTCTTCTTGGACTTGCCCTCGGTCTCGACTAAGGCTGTCATCGCCTTGGTATCCTCAAGTTGGTTAACATGTTCACCAGCCAGGCCTTTGGAGGGGCCAACGGAAACAGTTGCTTGTTTCAAGAGCTGCAGCACGTCTTTTCCGTTGTCTTTTGATTCAGAAGGGCCCGAACCAATTGGAACGTCACATCCATCCTGCACATTGGGATATGCGGTAATTATAAATTTGACCCACAAGCATTTAGACGCTCCACAAGCATTGGCCTGTTGCAGGCGTTTGGATTTCTTCACCTGGCCGCGGAGAGTGCCAAAGGAGGCCCTATGTATAGATTCAGCCAGTTTTGGTGAAAATCTTCAACAATAATAATGCCTCCAACAGGTACTCTCGAATCCTGCATGGCTCGGCCTGCGCTACTATGGCCATATCAATGAATAGATATTGATTGGGAGAATGAACATCCAGCCGACCTGGGAGTCCTCATTGGCAAATGGATCTTCTATGCCCTGGGCTGTGCAGGAGCTACTCTAAGACTAATCATAGTGACATGTTTTCAGGTATGGGGTTGAATCACCACGAATCACATAATATGATAAGACACTAACGGGGAAGTAAAGGCACAAATCACCATCTGGCCTGTGGGATCTTCACAGAATCGCTCCAAAACGAGTCGTCCTCCTCAGACACCACGACCTGGCAAACGTTGCAAAGTTGCTGTAAGGGGTACTGTTTTGATTCAGAGCGAAGCCTCTGAGTCTGACCCGGAGTCGTGTTGGGTAGGAGAAATCACCTGGATCAGGGGGTTATAGTTGTAGCTCAAATATGATTGATATATATATATATATACATACTCTTATACAATCTTTAATCCTTAGGTGAGGACTGGCTCATCACAGGTCTCAAAGACTTGGGACTGGTAGGTCTCAAACGAATCCTTCAAGTGATTCCAAGAAATAGCAAATAATTATAGTAAAAAGTAACCCTTAGCATCCGAGCGTGTCCTCTGGGATTTGATCATCTCTCCACACCTGGCCAGGTCAGAGTCATGGAAATCTGAGTTCTCCAACTTTGACCAGCACAGCAGAGGTGCCTTTGCGTTCTGGCGCCTGCCAAGGAGGAGAGACTGGATTTCAAATACCATCTTGCAAGTTCACATGCCAAACAAACAGTTGGTTGTATGCTCTGGGCCTATAATAGAATCCATCCCGGCCGGTCACAAGCGATAGGATAGAGGGGGGCATATCGTTCACTGACTATAACCCACTCAAGGGCAAAGAAAACCAAAATGCTTCAGAATGAATGATGGGTTGCACAGCTTTTGATCAGTGATTCTTGGTATCCCAATGTATTTAGTGAACAATGTATTTAGGTCCAGGGACAATGCCAATCAAGCATAATAGCCTGAAAACTTGCGACCTTTCTTTTGACTCCTTTTTTTTGGGGTGAAAACTTACATCTTTCATCGACGACGGTTGATGGTTGCCCTAAATCGGATGGTCGGTGCCACCCGTTCCATTGCTGCCGGCCTAAGAACCACCAAGTCCCTTTGGCCCGGTGTTGTGTAAAACGGAATTGGGGCCAACAAACCTGGGTCTGTACAGTTGCAAAGATCCAAAAGAAATTCTATTCCCCTTTGAGAGGACGTGGAGGGGAATCTGGTCAACATGACTTGGGCCAGGTCGGTATACCTCTGCCGCTTCACAGCCTCCAAACGCTTCAGAGGCCTGGGCTCCTCTGGGGAGGATTGGAGGATGGGCAGCATGAACTGGTACGGCATCGCCAAGATTGCTTCCTCAGAAGCATGTGAGATATCAAACTTACTATATTTTGCTTTCAAGAGATTCTGATGAATTTTGTTGAAAAAGTTGTCAAAAAGATTCCGTCAAGAATCCTGATCCAAACTGGAATCAGACGCATTTTTCTTCACAAAGCAAATCACGTCCATCTCATGCGAAATCAAGCCAGCGTATTTCTCATCGTGCTTGATGATGATGTTCCGTGGCACATCTGAGAGGAAATCTTTGGAATCTTAATGTAGATCAAATGCTGATTAATCATCATCAAAACATGGCCAAGGGTGGTGACTAACATTTGGGCAACCATGAGTATCACTGCATTCCCACACCTGCCCTTCTGAAAAATAGGAACGCATGATGCCCGGTAGCATCCGTCTTCATCCCTCCGCTGAAGGTGACGGGAAGATGGTGGTCAAGCCTTGGAGCACGAAGTGGCCAAATTGCGGAGAGAAAAATGTCATGTGAATGGGCGAAAGGTGCATGAGGAAGGAAAGGTACTGGGTCCCAATAAAACAGTAACAGTAAGCTAAGAAACCATGCTTTCCAAGGTCGACAAGCTTTGATGAATTGCACATTGATTTTCGCATGTGGCCCAATCCACTTGCGAATGTGAATGCGGTCCAAGATCGCTCGGATTTTCCTGAGATCATTGAGTTCAAGGTTTAAGCATGGCTGGTTGATGAAATTCAAATCATAGGGTCTCAAACTTTGAAATATAAGGGCCAACTTGGGAATTTAATCATGAAGTTGAATCTGAAGACAAGCATCGCAATCAGGTCGGGGATGTCACAGATCAGATCAACATAACGCAAGCAAGCTGCTAATATTCCAAATAATTGATCTCAGTGGTGATGGTGGGTGCTCAGTATTCATGTAACATCAGGGAAGTAGTTAAGTTGTCATCATGGCTATCAACTACCCAGAACATGCACCGAAAATAAATAAAAATTAATGGGAGAACCACAACAACCGAGCCACCCAACGGACCATGTGTATGGCCTGTGCGGGCAAAAAACATGCCCGCACAGGCCATATGCTGTTTCCCCAATAGTGTACACATCATCTTCATCACCGCCCCATTCTTCGTTTCGCGCACAGTATTATCAGCCTTAAACTGGGACTCATATGAGTTACCACAAAAACTTGTCAGCCGTAAAAACTTAATATGACATATAACAAAAACAAACAAACCACCTAAACAGCAAATAAACCGGTAACCGTAAGTAAACAAAAATCTGACCCAGTGCAACTGAAAAACCCATACCAAACACTCCTTTGGTACCTGTTTCCCTGCCCTTTCCAACATGTCAATTGCATCCTGGAGCGCCAGAGAGAAGCACTCGATGATCAGGCTCGAATCAGCAGCTACGCCGGGGTGAATCACATATAGGTTGAGAGAGATCCCATGGACCCATAGCCCATGTAACTTGATTCTGGGTCGAACAAAGGCTGAGGCTTCTTTGCTGGACTGTATGACCCGGTTTCTCGGGAGTGCAAATTTCGACTGATCCATGCCATCCTTGGCAGACCCCGACATAAATTCTAGAGACCACATAAATGAGACAACCATCAAATGATTGGACAACCTCCAGTGTGCCCATGTCACAACCCAACCTACTACTGAATCTGATACCCAGCGGCCCAATGAAACGTCAAAGGGCTGGAATCGTCTTCCATTGGTGACTGGACCTCCCAAGCGGCATGTGGTGGGCCCCTGCATGGCAACAGTTGAGGGCTAAAAGAAGCAAATCCACCCATCATGTAGATTGAGATAAAACCCCGTCCTGGAACCATTCCTCTAACTCCCTGTCTTGAGTCACACATCGAAGGTGGTTCTTGTAAAACCTCGCCGTTTCAAATTTCTGTTGCGCATCCTTAGTCAAAATTGGTCTCAAACTAGTGTAACACTCATCATCAAATCTCATCAATCTTTTTGACATACCGTAAATTGAATCCAACAATGAGCCCAGATTCGAAGGCATTTTTAAACCTTTCTTTGCAGTCCAAGCAGGTATCACACGTACTGTGATCTGACTGTGGGGTGAAGCGAATGATATTGGTCCAGGTCGATCTAAAGCGTCTCCAAAATGTCCCATACCTAGGTTCCGAACCCTAAAAGCAGGTCTACTGTTACTGTTTTGTAGCAGGGCAGGATAAATAAAATTAATCAGTTCGAAACTTGAAACAAGATACGATATCCGAGGGTTCGTCAGGACAAATTCATGGTATAACATTTTGATCGATCCGGGAGGGAGCCATCTCGTTGGTAGATTAGCCACCTTCTGTGCAAACGCTGTCTCCACATACCTCTGGTTGAAACGGCAAAAAATATTAAACAACTAGCCAACGCTTCGAATCAACAACATCCTGCTATCCGCTACTAACAGATTCAGCTGAGGGATTCACTTCGTAAAAAACGAATTGCACCCATGGATGTGCAAACGCAATTCCTCGTCGTCCTCCAGCTGCTCTCCATCTAGGAAGGCCAGGTCAGGTGCTTCATCATCTGAACGACCTGATCGACTGGGTAGCAACAGTTGGGTACGTTTGATATCATGTCATGTCGTCACAAAATAAAGTGCCTGTGATATCCATTGTCTATCAGGAAAAACATACTTGGGTCGGAGCCAAACTTGTCACCCTGGTTCAAACTGTTTGTAGGCTTGATATTCATGATTCATAACGAGGGCATTGCATTTAAATTAGCCATGGTACTAGCTTCACTTTCAGATTCTTCACCCTTCACGCCAAACAAAACCTGCAGCTGTCTGGAATCCTCTTCACCTGACTTCCGTGGGCGGCCAGCTCTCTGAAACCTTAGATGGGAGGCGGTGACAATTATAATTAATGCATGTTCCATCCAAAACCATGAAACAAAAAATCCACTTGAGTTGAAGAACTTATTTGGAAGCATGCCGGCTGCATTCTGGTACAATTTGAGCAGATGGATGTCAATCCTTTTCCGCTTGACACTAGCTCGATGCTGTACCTTAGATGTTAGATTTTAACGGGCAACATGAATCAAATTCCGAAGTCTTACAGCTATACCAAACACATCCAAGAGCATTGCAAAATCAACCTGAGCAAGAAAACAAGGTGCGGACCCGAAGCACCGGAAACGCATGTCAACACGACCCCTGCATGTACCAAGTAGGCGATCCATTCCAATCCCAAGGATCACTGTCAAGCATTTCACACTCACGTCCTTGTTCAAGAGCCTCCATTGCTTGGAGGTGGCATTCAAGCCAGCACCCCCAACACTATGGACCTCAGACTGGGAATACCAACGGACCCCAAATTTTGGATTGGACACTGGCCCACAACTGGTTGACATGAATCCCCCACAAAGGTTAACTAAGCATGAAACATATGCATCTTGAACTGGCTTGCGAAATGCCCAAAAGATGTTCAGAAATTTCATCAACTCACTCGCAGAGAACTGCTGGAAACAATTGCTCTTCCGATTGCACTGACACTTCTTTCCAGCAAGAAGATTCGAGACCCTTCGAGGGCATCGCCCATTGAGATCATGCCTTGGCTTTGCATACTAAGGGGACGTTGAATAACAAACTCAGGACAAAGGTAACACCTAGCATCAGCCAAGGAAAGTTGACTAAAAACAGTTACCTTTGAACAGACAGGTGGCTTTTTTTTCTCAGGCAGTGTGCCTGCCATGAATGCCCGCTTACGGTTATCGTAGTTTGGCCTTTTTCTAACCGGGGACTTTGGAGGATCTGCGATGGTCTTATGGATAAGATGTTCGTTCTGAAAAAGTAGGATGCTTTCCATCGAAAAGTTCAACACTGCAACCTGCTCTTCCTTCGGCTCCTCTCTCTCGGCACCAACCCCTGTGGCCACCAATTGCAGCGATGCATCACCTCTTGGAGGTTGATCTGAAACTGGAGCACTTTTGGGTTCATCAACACCTGGTCCTGTAGACAAAGACCGGAAGAACCTCATTGCAACAAGAATCAACAAACATCAACAAACTATCTTTTGTTTCCTCTCCGGCGCTGGTAAATTGAAAATATGTGTCATGTTTCCGTCTGGGGCCAGCAAACATGGACACCACATTAGGACCCACAACATTGATATCACAAGTAGCCAAATAGATCTCACCAAAGAGAACCTGAAACAGAAGGTAGAAGGCAGCAAATTCCCTGTAATTAGAATGCAACCTAGGAGCTGAATCCTTTTAGGATCCCTTCCCAAGGACCTTTGAGCCATCACGGCTACTGATTGCCGGCATATGTTTTCCACTGTCCCAGTCCTGAATGCAACGAAATGCATCCTGAATGCAACGAAATCCCCTTTTATGTTATTTATATTGTATCACAAAATTATACTATTATATTGATATATCCCAACGAAGGCCTCCGAAATGAACAGATCCAAGACTAAATTGGGATTTCTAGAGGAGTATTTAGCATTGGAAGGGATGAATCGTTTTAGATCACCAATCTAAATGGACAATGTGAATGTGATGGGTGCAGACAAAGTGAACTAACTGGCACATCCAAGTGAGTCCATAGCTCTAGTTTTGCCAGAGCCAAAAAGAGATTACATACAGCTATCTCTCTCTGTCTATATAATACCTTGTATGTACACACAAAGATATATCTATATGTACACACACATATATATATATATTTATATATCTATATACATATATATATATATATGTTATTATTACATATGTTATATATATATATGTTATATATATATATATATATATATGTTATATATATATATATATATATATATTATTTATATATATACATACATACATATATATATATATATATATATTATACACTGTTGTTATTTGTTCTTTTTTGTCGAACATCTATCAGTTACATCGCACCTGGGTGGAGATCCGCATGGGTCTGTGCGACTAAGGGTGCGCATCTCGGAACTCCTGTACCTCGAATTGGCCTTGCTGTGGCTTGGAGAATCGGCGGGTTGCAGATCTCAAAATCCATCTTCTCTGCAACTTGTAGGGGATGGAACAATGTAAGTAGTAAAGGTTTAGTTTTTTTCTTTGCGATACATTGTTTATGGGCTCAACTTCAGAAGTGGGATGACGATCCCAAGTGACGAGCGATTTTTCAGGAGGGTTGAATATCCACAAAGTTCAAGACGTATAATAAGTATAATGTGCCAGTTTCATTTGAGGTTATTGGTCGCGAGTGTTGCAAGTGTCGACTTTTCAGAAGCGTTTTCTCTTCCAGGCGGTGGAGTCAAATGGGTTTTCCTGTTTGGAATGATGGTCCCAGTTGACTTTCATAGGTGATAAACCATGGTAAACCCAATGCCAGACACCTACCAGGACCTACCATTTGGGGATGGTTCGCTCCAGTCTTGTCACGAAGTTTTGAGAGGCAAGTGGTGGCGACTACGAAGCCAAAGCAGGACAAACAGATGCTTCATGTGGCCCTGGGAGACCTGTGTCTTGGTTCATGTTTCATGACTGGAGCTATCAATACTTGGGATGATGAATGGATTTGACTGTCATATTTTGGGGATGGGTTAAAACCGGTTAAAACCGGTTAAAACCGGTTAAAACCATCAACCAGTTGATGTTTCTACGATTCACATACTTAGCCCATTGGGGTACCCCTAAATCTAACATTGAATCTACAATGGTTGTATCTTGAATAGGAAATTATCTTCTAAACCCAATTTTGGAGGTCCCATCTCAATTTTTTGGGTATAGTCCATGCAGAACAACTTAAGAAGTGGAAAGACTTCTGAAAGGATCCATCGTGTTCGATAGGAACTCGTTGTTTGGGTTTCTTTTCCACCTCCCTACATTGTCCCTACATGTAGCAGGAGAACCAAACGGCAAGACGCCATCAACAGCATTGTGGAGGGGTCAAACACTGGCACTCTAAGAGACGAAGTTGCGCAGTCCATGTGTCACCAATGAGCACACCACCATTGGAAGGACACTTCATCACAAGCACCAGGGACCACCCTAGTTGGGGCAGTTCCACTAATAAGTGGCTTCTTTAACCATAGTTCTAGGGGCCTCACGGCTTGTGGAGGCTATTCACATCTAGTTATAGCCATTTTTTTCAGCCCTGGCGCCTAGGCAGCTGGACTACCAGGTGCCAAACAACCCACTGCAGCACTGTGTCATTCTGGGGAACAGAGGTGCTTCGGGACGCCGCCTTGCACCTCGACGGCATAGCCGCATAGCACCGCTGTTGATCCGGTTGGGTGGCGGAGGTTGTAAAAAGAACCGAATGAGGCCAAGTGATTTTTATTGTTCAAACACCTCAAGCGGTTTGGTTTCAAAGTTGATGTTTTAAAAGTGTGTGGGAGGTACCTATTTGCCACCACGGATCCACTTGCCTAGCCTCCGTGGCACTAGCGCACTCAGGTGCCCTCGCAAAGAATCGTACATAACATCCCTTTTAAGGCCTTAAGATGACATTCCATGACATTCCCAAAGATGGTCACCAAAATCAATGGATCCAACACGAAACCAGGGTCTCAATTAGGAGGTATTTCAAAAATTAGGTGAAGGGGCTACCCCCAAAAAAGATCCAGCCTCGGAAGTCTGGTCTGGCCTTGATGGCACTGGGATAGCGAAAGTGGCTGGGGTATCCGATAGCTAGATATCCCTGAAGCACCGGTATAAGCATTGCATCAGATATTAAGCCGCAATGACCTCTAAGAAATGGCATCAAATAGCCATGTCCCAAAATAATTAGCATCCCAAAATGGAGGGTCAAGTAGTAACAAAGGTTTAATGTTCAATCTTGTGGGTGGATTTCTACCCCCATTTTGGAGCCACAAGTAGTACAGTAGCCGTTAAATCCCCATTGAACAAACATGAACTAACATTCAATATCCATTTCTACTACGTAACTTAACCCCTATTAAACAACCTTCAACTCACCACGTCACTTTTCCCCTCAAATTAGACCATTGAATTGTAATTATTCCCATATTCCCATTACATTCCCATATTTCACACCATTAATCCGCTAAGTTGGTGGTCAAACATCGCCATTGTCATGGCCGACTCACTCACAATTTCAGCTTTCCAGTGGTTAATTCACATTATAATTTAACCATGATATTTTCTTTAAATCACTTGAACATATTTCATATTATTTCATCATGTTTCATCACATGTCCATGGTTCTACTAATATTCCTAGTATTCAACCCACCATTAACCACCATTAACCACCATTAACCATCATTATCAGTTGGCTTTTCCACCAATGCCCCACCTGCCCGGGGAACCGTTCGTGGCTCCACCATGGCCCTGGCTCCGTGGCTCAGGCGAGGTCCGTGTTTCAGCTCCACGCGGAGCGCTGTCAGATCTCCTCGCCGGACGTGCACCTCTCGACGCTCTCCTTCCGCCTGGACGAGTTGGAGGCGGCTGCCGGAGGGGGATAAAGATCAGCTATATACCGTGTATATATATATAATTAATATGAAATTAATTGAAATTATATATATATACATATGAATATGTATAAATATATGTATATATATATATATACATATGTGTTTATAGATGTGTAGATGATAGACACAGATCATCTAAATTCATTAAAATCATACAGTTATGATTCTGATAATTATACATGATTATACAATATTATACATAAGTGATCATATATGTACATGTCCATGCATGTGTATATACATTATGTGTATGTGATTATATGCGTATTTAGGAGCTGGCAATTTTTTTCAAAAAGGACACCGGTCATCGATCTGTCAAGGTCTCAGTAGACGACACGCTGATAAGCACCATGCTGGGAGTGGCGGCCCGTGCCCCAGTGGTGCCATGCACCAAGCCGACTGGTGATGAACGTAGGGAATGCGGGAATGGCCCACGAACTATATTAACAATAATCCCATTCCCCCATTCCCATCCATTGCCTACGTTCAGCAGCAGAAAATTGGGGAAGTCATCAAGAGACGGTGACAAATCAGCCAACAAACATGAAGAATCATCAAGAATCAATGACAGAAAAAATTTTAAAAAAACGTCAAGCATGGTCAAGGATCAAGAAACTGATTCGAAATCAAACATCCACCCCAGCAGCCCCCTGCTGCCACTGATCTTACATACATTTCATTGCAAGACCCAGCCACAGCCTGTTTTCGGAGGACATTTTGATGCCAGCATCGTCCAGCAAAACGGCAGAACCTTGGCTTAGCAGGGTGGACAAGGTGGAAACCACATGATGAAAAAGGCACCGAAACGTGGATTTGTTTGGTTGAATATGATGTCATATTTAAGGGGCTTTACATATGCCATATGCCTTATTTACATGGACCTAAGATATGGTATACGGCACCTCCATTTTTGGTACCTGAAATCTTCAGAACCTGCGAATTTCTGTGTCAGGATGTTGAAAAGAGCTGAGTGAAACAAAACCATACAAGTCCTTGAAGCAATCCGTTGACTAGTGCCTTTGCAAACTTTGACTAGAGACTGTTGCCAGAAGCTGTCACCATGTTTCATCATCTCCTGAAGCTGATCCTGAAACTCCGCTTGGGACAGGTAGATAAAACAATAGAATAGACCATCCCAGATATCCCAGACTTGGTGCAACAGTTTCCTGAACACCAGTTAAACCCCAGATATCAATGTGACACTGAGACAACAAATAAAATATGTATGTACAAGGGCATGGCCCGGCTGAAAATAATCGACCCATATCAAGCAGTTTGGGATTGTTATCCTCTTGTAGTTTCACATCGCCATGGAACATCACCATCAAAAAGACAGCTAAATCCTCGAACTCGGCCATGTTCAATACTCAACTTCGTTCACTTACCAAAGGCTAACCACAATTTTCAACTAGGAACCCCCGTTTTTTTCGAGGACCATTTTCGGTCGCCAAAAAAAAATGACTCCTTTAGGCCGGCTTCCCTATGTCCTCTGTGGAGCGGGTCTGGGAGAAGGTGTCACTGAGGATGGTTGGAAACACAATAAAATTGGTGGATCTGGGGATGGTTAGAATGGCGGTTTGCCATGGTTTACCACATTTTTCAATACTCCCCGGGCGGGTTTTCCCTCAAGGCACCTTTTCTTAAACGTAGCGACAGCGATTATGGCAAGTGGCATGCCAGAGCAGCCCCGACGTTGTTCTCGAAACGACATCAATGCTGCACTAAATTGCTCTTTGTTGGTTGGAAACACTCAACAGGGTTGCCAAAAAAATAAATAACAATTTCAATTTGGATTGTCGTCGATGACTGTGTGGGATTGTATGAGTCAAAGTTGGGCACCCCCAGCAGTGGAAACATACCCATGGTGACCCATACCCAGGTTGTGGACGCATACTTGTTCCATGGTGTTCCATATGCCATATACAGTATCCTTTGTGATCAACTGACCCACTAGGGTATCTTGGGTGAGAATCCAGTGATGATTGAGTTGAATCATCATGTCAGGTTTCCATGAATAATTGCAAGCAACTAGGAACCTATCATTCAAGTCATTGTTTTTTTTTTGCGCTGCGGTGATCATTTTCCTAGTTGGTGATTTGGTGATTTGAATACATTGAAATTTGAATGATGATTTCCATCGGTTACACATGATTACACCATTCTTTCCAAATCAAAAACAATGGATCCGTCAGATTGGAATCTTCGGCCATCATTGGAACATTGGATCGAATGGATGGGAAGGGTTTGTGAACCAATGGATCGGTGGAAGGGAAAATCAACGTTTGAAACCATGGTTGAAACCATGCTTGTTCTTCGCAACTATAGGGTAAAACATGGTAAAACTAGAAATAATCCCTTCAACCAATTCTGGAACATTGCAGATCGCAACCAGCAATTTTAATCCCACATGTTTTTTCAGTTTCGCCATGTTTTTTCAGACATGCATAAGTAATTCCCCATACCATTAATGTTTTTAAGTTTTGCGTAGTAACCAGTAGGAACCAGATGTAGATCGCCATGATCCATGGACCCATCGCCAGGTGGGCCAGGCAATTCTGGAGCCTCGCAGCATACCAGCACCAGCGACTTGGATGACTTGGCACCTGGATTTGGTAGCTGGATGGTGGATGTCATGTTACATCCTATAATTTTAGATTTAGGTGGATTCCATTATGGTGGATTAGGATATCCCAATTTCCTAAAATGACTGGATGATTTAGGGGTAGCTCGATTTTAAGAAATCTCCATAGGATGTTCATATAATGTGGATAAAACAATGCCATAAACCGCCCATTTTGGGAAGGGCAAAGATATGTAAAGATACCATATTTATGGTGATGACTGGGGGATGGTTTATTAGATTGTTTTGCCCACATTATAGGGAACGCCAACTTCGGAAGCCCACTTTTTTGTTCTTCCTCTTTTGGTGTTCTTTCTCGCTGTATGTGAAGTGGTGGCGTGATGGGATCATTCCTTTGGTCCTAGATGATATGCCATCAAGTTTGGCACCAGATTGCACTGGGGGAGTCAAGTCTGTCGGGGCGTCTAAATGGTCAGGCCGATATTTATTGGGATACGAGCTAAGGACAAAGACTATGGAACATCACGGAACATCATGAAACCACTCAGCCGTACAAGAGATGTGACAAAAGCTCCCCCAAAGCAAAAGCAAAAGACCAAGTGATGCATCAAATGCTGCCTGCAGCCAAGTCTTTTCTTCATTGGTGCTTTTGAAGGGTACCTCAGCAATTCAATAGGCATCATCCTTATGGCCAAATATAGCTGATGATGTTTATTTGGAAAGTATAACTGCAAACTTCTATATACCGGCCTGGTCAGCCTGGTCTTGGGATTGGTGTAGTGTACTGCAACAATCGGAGGTTTCATGAAATGGTGCCTGAATCTGATGATCACCTATGACTTTCTGGAGCTTTTTGACATAAATCACACATTGCACAAATGGACTGAGGCGGCGATCTTCCAAATCGACGACTTGAGACTTGGCCATTTTTGAAGCCCAAGTTATGGGGATGTCCCTGGTGATTTTTGGCCAAGTCTTGGAACTTAAAAGATTGCGGGGTCGGTATTGGAACCCACGTAAACGAAGCATTTTACTACCTGGTAATTTAACATAGCTATGGAAAATCACAATTTTTCATGGGTAAATCAGTAAATCCACTATAAATGGCAATTTTCAATAGCTATGTTAGTTTACCAGAGGGTAATTCCCCTGACTTGCCTTGTCAGGGCTTGGCCATTCTTGCCGCCTTTTCACACCAGGATCATGTCAGCGATCAGCGTGAAAATCTGGGCCAGAATCCGGCTGAAACGAGTCGCTGGGCGATTTTCAGCGTGGGAGGATTCTTCCACAATCTTCCCAATGAGGAGTTAAGTGTCATTTTTGCATCTATAATTTGAATTAATTTGCCATTTATTCAGATTTGTGTCCCATTTTTTCTGAAAAAAGAGCTTGGAGCAGCACAACTTCTCCAGGATCGGATCCCGGTAGCTTCACGCCAGCGACTAAGGTGGCGTGCATGCTCCCCAGTTGGGCCATAGGCTTGGTAGGCCTGGAGATTAGATCCTCATGACAGGACAATCATGGCTATTGCCGAAAATCCTTTCCCCCTAGTACCAACCCCCCAAATAATGAACACCTGGAGCAATTAGTTTTCATTTTTTTTACTTGGGTATTTAGTATTATAAAAGGTCAATTTAGCTGATTCTTAGCTGAAGCATAAGGCTGCACCTGTGAAAGCTAGTTGGCCGATTCTTCGCCTCTTATTATTGATGGAGAAGTGGATCGGAAAAAAAAGCATCCCATTTAAATCCATTTAATCTACATCTAAAACCTCTTCTAAAAGCCTCCGATTTTCCAGCTATGTTTGATGACACCAGATTGGATTGACTACCTATTCCATTGTTATCCCATTATTATCCCATTATTATCCCATTATTATTCCATTCTGGTTGGTGGTTTGGAACATTGCTTTTATTTTTCAATATATTGGGAATTTCATGGAATTTCATCATCCCAACTGACTTTCACTCCATCATTTTTCAGAGGGGTAGGCGAAAAACCACCAACCAGATTATTAACCATCATTAACCATCATTAATCACTATTAATTAATCACCACTAACCACTATTAATCACTATTAAACACCATTAACCACCATTAACCACCATTAGCCACTATTAATCACCATTATACTCCGATCATTCCTGATGTTTCCCCATGTTTCCCCCCCATCTCCATGGATTCCGATGCAGATCCGCAGGCGCCTTGTCCCTTTCAGACTCCATGTCCATGGAGGGTGCCACCATCGCGCTGTCACTCGAGAAGTCTGGAAGTCTCCAACAAAAAATGGATGGTTAATGGATGGTTATTGGTCAAAACCCTGGTGCCAGCTGGATGATATGGATGATATGGATGATATGGATGATATGGATGGTTATTCCCCCAGTCATATGGTAATTCTATGTAAATCCATTGGTTTTGACCCATCCCCATATACATACCATGGCCCTCAAAGATCATTTTGACTCTCGGAGATGGAATGTCCTTGATTCGCTCGATTGGTTGTGTGAAAAGCAGTGTGAAAAAGTGAAGGCGTTTGTCAGCACACATATGGAGCAGTTTTTACCGGCGCATGTTCCTAGGTTCACACACGCATACATGCATATATATATATATGCAATATATAACAATATCATCTTCAGATATGTGTGCAGAACCCCTTTTCTGAAGTTGCTTGTGTTCCTCTTGTAACTCTGATCTTTTGCGACACGCACGGATGTGTAAAAGCCATTTCCAAACTTGAACCCCATTTATCCCAGTTGTTATATCCTCCATGCGGTTAACAAATATGGTGATTATTTAATTGACAGCCACCATATTGTTTACAAGAAATCATCTATAATGAATTTGGATGAAACATAACGCCATCACAATGACATCAGCATTTTTTGGATGGATCTACAAACGACCTTCTTCAGGCTGGTGATTCTTGTGAAAAAAGACAATCACACAGATCACTATGATATCCTTGATGTTGAAAGAGGCATACGTTATCATACATTCCCATGTCCACTGTTTCTGCTAAAGGCTCATGTTCCCCAGCAGCGCCTTTCTTTGGCTACGGCACCGGGTCACGGCTGGAGGTCCCCGAAGTATTTGAAGCACCTGCATGGAAAGGTGGCAGATTTGGCCAGCGGCTTTGTACGCGAGTGGATGGGCAATATGCTGCTGGGCCGTGATTGACATGTTTTTCAACAAGAGATTCCTTTTTTAAAGCATGATGCAAGGCATCCGGGGTATGGTGTCCAAATTATATATTATATGTTTACACACACACATATATATATACATTAAAAACACATCAATCTTACAGATCTTCTCCAACATGTTCTTTGTGTTGTTTTTCACATATGTTCTTCATAGCTGCGAAGATGGCAATAACAACCCAGCATGTTTCATCATGTTTCACAATCTGGTCTACAATGAAATTAAACACTTGCGCAATCTTGCGCGTATATACTGTGTATATATATATATGCAGTATATAATATATATGCACAGTATATACATATACATATATATATATAAGATATGTGTGTGTGAAACGTCTGTATAGACGTAAAACTTCCATGGCATTGTTGAATCTGGTATTTTGGTATTATTTCAGTTTTCAAACAAGCAGGGGGATGGAGTGTGCCTCAGATGTCTCCATCCA
>Ga0126342_10004140_pt1 | contig 24518 bp, 24 predicted proteins | sample Cyp1metagenome_FD_92528 | JGI IMG/M metagenome (GOLD analysis project Ga0126342, IMG submission 92528) | Coral microbial communities from Lord Howe Island, Old Settlement Bay, Australia - Cyphastrea 1 metagenome | ecosystem: Host-associated > Invertebrates > Cnidaria > Coral ...
CCAGGGTTCCAGGGTTCCAGGGTTCCAGGGTTCCATTCCGGATTTTGAAGGCTGCAAGTCCCCGCGAGCCAGCCCCAGCCCTAGAGATTGAAACCCAACAGGCCCTGCTGTTGGGAATAAAAAATGTTTGAAACCACCAACCAGTATAATATGTGTTTATTGCGGATTTTCCCATCCGTCAATTCTGGAATAGGGGATTTCAACTGCTGAGCAGCTCTTGATTTTCCCATCGCCCCACCCTGCCTCTGACAACATGCCACTGGTGGCACAATGGCTCAACCTTGCGGTGGCCAGGTAGCGGATGCAACACCGACAGCAGGCCGAGGTAAACTTTACGTTTGGTAAAGCCAATAGTGAACCATCCACCATTGGAGCTTGTTATATGTTGTTTTTTCGGCATACCCTCTGGATTAGGGCCATCAAAAAACCATGGCGAACTGTTAGCCATAACCAGAGGGTAGGCATACCCCCATTTGGGATGATTTGAAAAGGATTTTAAGCTGACGTCCAATTGGTTCGTTGCTGGCATTACCTCCTTTTTTGCTTCACCGGATTCTCCATTTCCAGATAGTCTTGCCAAAGGATACATCACCGTACCAGTTCACTCTCTGTCAATTTTACACTACTAGGGAAAATCACTAATACTTCATAGATAAATACATACTGTATAAGATATACTCTTGAAATCAGACATGTTTTTCGTTCCATGGTCCATAGCTGCCATAGCTATGTTCGATTAATCACTGGAGGTAGTATTCTTTCATGCCTGACCAATGCTGTACCTGCTACTGAGGCGTGCACAGCTTGCTGTCTGGATACTCACCCTCCGACCGCAGCTGTTGCAACTGGCGCCGCAAGGCTTTCTGCGCCTGCGGAGGTCTTGGACCCGGTGGAAAAAATGCGGCGTGAGCCGAGCCATCCAAAAAAAATGGTGTGACCATGTTTGACCAGAGGAAATCATGGTTTTCATGGTTTTCATCATCAACTTTTTGGGGGTTCTTGATTTGTTCATTTTGGATGTGAGCCAAAAATAAGGGTTTACATTGGTTACATGGGATTCGAATGCGATTAGAATGGGATTGCTGGGTTTTGGACCCCCCCAAAAAATTAAAAACATCATCTCAAATACCCTTTTTCAACATGTGGAAACTGAAGAAACGAAACCTGGACAAAAACGGAAAGATTCAGGGTTTCAGATATCGGGCCCCTATAGGTGAAGCCACAACCCAGGCGACCCAGGCAGAGAGGTAGCTCGACCATATCTGGTTTTGGCCAGCCGAAATCTGTGCAAACACGAACATCCACAAAGCCCAATGTCACATATGTATATATATAATCAATTAAGAAATAATGGTAATATAGCTAATAATAATAATGATAATGATAATGATAATAATGATAATAATAATTATTATAATTAGTAATAGATAATAATAATAATGACAATAATATTACATATTCTGTGAATATCCTTGAAGCCCAAGGACGACGAGCACACCTACGTTGATTTTACCAATAGACAAACTGGCACGGCTCGCCTCCAAGAGGAACGTATACTTTTCTTGTGGGAGCTGCTGAAGCCATGGCTTCTCTCAGAGCCATGGGAAATGTCCTGTTTACAGTGCCTAAACCCTGTAAACAGTGCACTAGCTGTGTACCGAGCCTTGCTGTAGCTACGACCACTCAGCTGAAACTCGGTCTCTTCGTAATCAGGAATTCCTGGGAGCGGCTTTTCATGGGCCTCTAAAGGGGATTCCACATGATTCAACCAACCCCAGGAGGTGGGGGTGGGCGAAGCCCCAGAAATCCCTGGTGTTCAGGTTGAATCCCGAATACCTTTGGTATTTCTGGATATGTTTAAAAGTGTTTAAATACATAGGCCCCAAAAAAATGGGAATAGTTAGCCCCAATCCTAACCACCATTGCAGTGACGTAGCAGTGAGATCCAAACATATTTCATCCATATCATCCATGCTGAAACATCTAGAAAACCTTTGCCATGTTCGACTCTTCCCGTCTTATGAATTTTGGGTCGACTGTCGATGGTTTGTTTGCCAGGTCCCAGGCTCTCGAAAAAAAGGCTCTTGGAACACGACATCTTTCCCTGGTCTAAAAGTCTCCTAAAATCAGAGGATGCCCTCTGATAATGACTAACAGTTTGCTATTGAAAATGGCCCAATTATAGTTGATTTACCTATTAAAGATGGTGATTTTCCATAGCTATGTTAGTTTACCAGAGGATATCAGAGGTACTGGGCTCATGTTCAACCTGCCAAGATATTCATCTCTTGTTTCTGTTCATGGCCAGTCCTTTCAACTGCCCTGTGGGGGCGCCCAAGACTTGGTCTGCGTAATAGATAACATGCTTTCACATATTCACACATATTAGTTTCACATCAAGTTATATCTGGGATTCATAGATAATTAATCATTAATTAATCAGCCTGTAAAAAACGCTGGGTTTTTATAGGTTTTGACCTACATTTTTGTTGGCCCCCCCTAATAAGTCGCACCAGCACATCGACTAATGATCGCCCCGTGGCTCTCGGCCATCTCGAGCCATTTCATACTCCGCTTCCTGCGACCCAGGGATGACTGAAAAAGACATGTGTTTTTGTGATCGAAAAATCATCAACTTCAAAAATTTCTGGCTATTGTTTTACTGATGTGGCTCTTGGATGTTCTTGGAGTCTTGGAGCTTACGGTGATGAAATACACACCGGCTGGCCGTTGAGCACCCACAATGACTGGATTTTGGGGTACCCTATATATATTCAGACACAGCCTATGAAATATCATAGTGTTACTGTACCCTCTGGTAATTTAACATAACTATGGAAAATCACCATTTTTAATGGGAAAATCCACTATAAATTGTCATTTTCAATAGCTATGTTAAATTACCAGAGGGTATATGGTTCAGGTGTCCCATTATATCTCCAATATAAATTCCAATATAAAGCCAACATATCCCAACTGGCTGTCCGACTGGCTCCCCATGATTAGGGAAAACATGTCATCCGTTACCGGAGGGGATCTGTTGCTTTATAATTCCCATTAACTACAGCTATTTCATCATAAACCATAGGTAATGGGATTTATAGTGTTGTTAAACAATAGTTCCTGTGATTATTAGCAGAACAAACCAGACTATGATTCCCGCCCTATGATTAAAAACATTATATAACTATGAACTATGACTATCAAAATTAAAAACTGTGAATTTCACCATCATCACAGGTTTATATATATAATGATAGTTACATCTGTTTTATCACCAGAAAATGATAACAACATTGTGAACTATAACATCTATCTATAACAACACTTTTAGAACATCTATGATACTATGAACTTGCCTATCACCATAGCATACCATAGCTGTTTCATCACCAAAAACCATCGCTCCTTAGCCTAGCTCCCTCCGCGGCGATGGAGGTTGCCCCAACTGCCTGTGCCGAGGATTGACAAGGGGTCAGCTGGGATAACTTGGAGAAAATGAATGGAAAACTTGGGAAAAACATGCGGGAAACCATGGGAAACCATGCGTTTTTTTTTGGGTTTTCCATTGACATATGAAGGATGCCAACCAAATTAGTGTTTTCAACATATTCCAAGCTACAAAAAATGGGGGATCCTCCTCCGCACTAAAAAATGAGCAGGGGGTCAAGTCGACATGGATCCCGGGCACTTTTTGGTGGATGAGAACTGGTGAAAATCTCCCCGAAAATAACTGGGTTAGTTCATGGCTCATAACCACTTTATGATAAACCTGTGAAAAAAAGCCTCATGGCTCATCTACTACCTAGCGTTTGCAGGAACACAATCTACAACTTGGAGATGTTCCATATTGATCGTTGTTTTCTGGAAGGTGCAATCCAATTTTGCAAACCCAAACTAGCAGTGGCTTTTAGTTTCACTCTTCATATATACGCATGATATGGGCTTTTTTTTCCCCCATGAGAATGAAAGCACGAAAGCTGCAAAGCGCAAAGGGAGCTGGGCGCTTTTACAACAAACTGACAAAATTAGTCCATGAACCAACAATTTTCCCTCTCAGTTGTTGAAAATCTTGGAGATTCCAAGTTGTGAACCATTGGGTGTTTTAAAACTGTCAAACAAATGGTGTTGGTTTCTCACATATCCCGTGGCCACTGGTGAGAACGTGTCATGGATTGAAAGGTGGTGAAAATATGGGTCGTTCCTCTGGGAAGTATGGGTCGATACCTTGGGACCCCGCTGTTCACATCTTTGGGGAAAAAAACTAATGAAAAACACACTAAATCGTTGGTAATCCTCAACTATATCAAACTAATTAGTTGTATTTTCTTGGCAGTTGGCTATAAAAAAGTATATCAAGTATTCACCAACTATCTTCAAACCAACGGTGGTTTTCTCGGTCATGACCCATCAGTACCTTCCAGCTCTCTGGCCGAAAGGATGCTGGCCTCAGGTCCACTGAGCCGTGGGGCTGTCTTAACATCCAATGTGACATCCAATGTGTCACAACCATCCAATTCTGGGCAAATAAATTACAAGATTTTTTTGGCACAGAAAATCTCTCTGTTCCTCTATCCGGCGCATTTTTTTGGGGATATTTTTGGAGCAGTTTGAAAATACTGCCATAGTCATTTCACGGATTTTCCAATGAAATTCTAACATTAGCGGTGCCAAAGTACGCCATCATCCCCAAAATAAATCTGTTAATCTACAATCAATAATCTAATGGGTACTACCATCTGGTAATTTCTTGGAACATTACCCATTCAGAAGGATGATTTGCCAACACGATGATCTTCAATCGCTAAAGAACCAAAGGAAAAATACCCTTTGGTTGACCTCATAGAACATGATAAGCCGGGTGTTTTTCGTGCTATCCAGGTCACCTACCTGAGTTTATTTGGGCCCATCATCCATATTTGAAGTGGGAAAATCATCCATTGAAGTGGGAGATTTTCCAGCTTTGATTCCCATTCTGGATACCCTCTGGTTATGTCAAAATAACTATGGAAAGATCCACCATCTTTAATGGGAAAATCCACTATAAATGGCCATTTTCAATAGCTATGTTAGTATGTTTACCAGAGGGTATCTATGATGGCTTCTACACCGGACCGGACCCGCGGCGCGTTTTGGGCGGTTTTTTTGTCACCACGCAGCCATGCCAATGAGTCCCATGAGTCAGCACCCTCGGTAGCTGCACGCGTCTCGGTTGTGATCAATTTTGGGAACGAACAACAAAACAAGTGCCTAAGAACTTAAGTATCAACAAGTCATAGTAAGATACTTAAGTATACTTAAGTGTGTTTTGAGTATTTTGAGTTATCTGCAGTTATCTGATCGAAGTCGCAATAAACGACGTATCTACGTCTTTTGAAGTAACGGCATGTCACGGCACTGGGCGGCGGGCTTCGCTTCGTCTCTGGGGATCCCATTCTGAAGATTTGTCAAGCATTTCTTGGAACGTTTCTATCTTTGGGGCTAAGATGGGCTAAGTCACTAAGTCACTGACCTGAAAAGAGGTCTATTTTTTTTCCGAAAATTCCAGGTTAGTGAAAGAGTATTACCATCTCCAACTTATTCTTCATCCAGGTGATTCCCCTTACGGACCAGTTGCGAACCGTTACCATTTCATCTTTGGCATCCCCAGGTGTCGCTCAGCTTTCCTGCTTGGTGTGATGTTCCACCAACACTTTCTGACCTCGGTGTCCCAGCTGGGCCTAAACCAGCGGTATAGATGGTGATAGATTGGGGATACAACGGCCAAATATGGGGAGATGTTTTTTTTTGGTGGTCGTTAATTAGGTATGAACCCATCCAATGTGATAATTTATGATAATTTGATTATATGGAAGGAAGTAGTGGGGAATCACTGAACATATCAACGGATAATTAAAATATGATAGGATCAAGACTACATAGTCAGCATCCCAATGGCAGTAAAAATACCTCTAGTTTGTTCCTGGGGTTACTGGGGATGGTTTTTCATTGGGCTTGAGATATCTTCATAATGTCAAGTATCCTCTGGTAAACTAACATAGCTATGGAAAATCATCATTTTTAATGGGTAAATCCACTATAAATGGCCATTTTCAATAGCTATGTTGGTTTACCAGAGGGTAATTATAAAACCTTTAAAGTCTGTTTTTCTCAGGCCTGAGGGAAAACCCATGAAGAACGACCTCTTTGAGCCAAACTTTGAGCACCGAAGCTGGTCATGGCTGAGGGGCTTGAAATGACCTTCCGCAGCTTCGTTCTAGGACTTTCCAACTTCGTGAGGTTTTAATCTGTTGGGTTTCAGGTCATACCTCAGGTATCCTCAGGTCACCAAGGTCCAAGTCGACTCACTCAGCCACCCCCCGTGAGTCAGCGACGTTTGGCTTGCAGCCTCTCTCGGTAGTGAGTCGCCCGCGCGCTGAAGAAACCTTCGCCGATCAGCCCAGCGGAGCTGGGACGCTTGGGGTTGCATCAATCAGCTCCAACATTGTCTATTCATACATTCATATTTTCACATAAGCCATATACATATCATATATATATATAGTTATATGACACATGGCATGTATACCACAAATTCCAGATTCCCTACTCCTAGCTCAAGCCAATGGTTTCGCTTCGATCGAACCTTCGCCATCCTCATCCAGGTCGTCCTTCATAAAGACACGGTCCTTGCAGCATGGCGGCCATGGATTGAAGAAAAAAAACGCGGAAAGATGTGGTTTTAATGGCATCTATTATTGTCAATAATGGCTAATGATGGTTAATGATGGTTAATGATGGTTAATGATGGTTAATGATGGTTAATGATGGTTAATGATGGTTAATGATGATTAATGATGGTTAATAATGGTTAATAATGGTTAATGATGGTTAATAATGGTTAATGATGGTTAATGATGGTTAATATATATGTATACTGGTTAGTGGTTGAGCCCTACCCCTCTGAAAAATATGAAATGATGGAGTTCGTCAGTTGGGATGATTATTCATCCCAACTGAATGGTAAATTAACAGCCATGTTCCATAAAGCACCAACCAGATATGGTCAAAAAATCATCAACAAGTCTAGGAATCTTGTTAAACATCACGGTAGATACGGAAGCTGCCCATGGATTTACCCTCTGGTAAACGTTTACATAACTATGGAAAATCACTATGTTTAATGGGAAAATCCACTATAACTGGCCATTTTCAATAGCTTTTTGTATGTTTACCAGAGGGTACATCTTTTTTCCAGGAACAAACCAGAAACCTGGGGTCATCCCAGGATCATCCCAGGCGGACCTGTGTATGACGATTAGGTGACGACTTGGGGGTTTATTAATGTTTATTAACCAATGGTTAATGATGGTCAATGATGATTAATGATGATAATGGTTAATGATGGTTAATGATGGTTAATAATGGTTAATGATTGGATTCACATTGCCCAACCCGGTCCTCCTCACTTTTAAGAAGCCGCAAGCTGTCGTATCGGAAGGTGTCCAATTCCTTCACCTCAAACAGCGCGCAGTGCTGTCATTCTTGGATCTGGCTTGTCAAAAAAACATGTGACAATATGTGACACATGCCCAACATGATATGTTTTTTCTGTAAAATATGTTGGGTTTTTTTCGAAAATTCTCACAGCAACATCTGTGAGTTGATTTAGAGGATGTGCCAACCGAAAAAACACAGCACCTCTTGACCCGACTTTTTGATTTCCAAAGGTTTGATTCAAAGCTTGATCCAGTTCTTTTCCCCAAACTTGCGATTGGCCTGATGATTAAAGTTGAAAAATGGGCATGGATCAACATGACTGACCAAGATTACATGGATATATAATTAACATGTCATAATACTGACAAAGGTAATTACAAATGTTTGGGCCCATTGGCACCCCACTTCACATTCCCATCCTTAAATTCAGCCATGCCAAATTTGACCGAGATGTGTGCTTCACCACGCATTTCCCTGCAGCCAAAGACACTGGCACTGGCGGGATCGACACCGTCTGCAAGACAGTCAGCAGGTAATCGACGTCGGGTTTGGCACCCTTCATGGGCCTGCCCCCGCAAAACATGCGGGACAAGTGGGATCACGATAGGATTTTAAAATGAAACACAGCCAGAAATGAATGATGAAACGGGATCGAACAAAGCATCTGGATAGTAAATGAACAGTTGGGTCCGACGTAGGGCACATAGAAAAGCACAAGACACATGGGCATGGGACGGATTACATGTGCTGGTACAGCCCAGCAAGTGAATTCTGGGATAGAACCAACCGGAAAGAGGCCCCAACTTCTTCTCCTTTCCATGCGGCGAGCGTGGCTGGCTTCACCCCGCTGACAGCTATGAAAGCCAATTCAGGATAATAATCATCATCCAAAAGGAGAAAAACACATATAATTGAAAACTTGTTGAATCCAATAAACATGAACATCAATAATTAATTATAGGAATCATCAATGAAGGAACAATATACATCATTGAAACATATTAAAACCAATAAACAGAACAACATCATCCAGGTCGCTGCTCGCTTCCAACCCCAATGAATCGACCTGGAAGGAAGCACCGCCAGCAGGTCTTGTAGACACTTGGGAATCATCACTGGCAGCTGCGCCTCCTCGCAACAACACCGCGAAGTTACCCCGGCTGTTTCTGGAAAAAAATTATGGAAGATAGAGATATGTGATATGACCAATTGATTTCTATTAAATTTAATTCGACTTGAATGCCATGCACAAAAAATCAGGTCGTCCCCTATCGGTTTAGTGAGGATTTCAGTACTCGGAGGTATCACAAATGGGGTATCGGTAGTCCGGGGCGTCCCTTTTTTTTTGTGATGCAGGTTTTGTGCAACCTCAGAAAGGCCAAGGCGAAGCAAGACTAAATTAGTATTTAAAAAATAATTTTGTCGCTTACTATGGTAATTTCTGCTGTTTTTTTTGCGCATTATGGGTCAGTTCACCCTGGTTTTTACATGTTTTTACACAGCATGCCCCCGCATCCATCCAGCGCAGTTCCCACTGAACCATCGGTGGTTTTGAGTGGGAACCCAGCAAATTATGAAACTTGATAGCATGAACTGGATTTTTTTTACCCACCGAAACAAGATCAAAGAAGATTAAAGACCTATAATTCCATCATATTCCATCGCAATTCCATCTGAACCAGAAGGTCGGTTTCCACATGTTTCCACACCTTTCAAGGCCACCCAAGGCCTTCCCAAAACACTCCTGGCCCTTCTGGTCTGGAGGTAAGCCTTCCACCTGTCGTTTTCGGCTGCTCACCACATCCAGCGCTGGCTTGAAGACCAACATCTTCCTCCGCAAGAGACTTCAGTCGCGAAAGGTGGATGGCTTCACGGTGATTTTTGATGATTTTTGATGTTTATTTGTTTTTCCTTGTGGGATGATTGTGGGTCCTTAGCGCAAGGACCAAAGTTGAGTGAAATCTGGAGAGATTTTTTCCTCCAGGTACCAGGTACCATCAAGATCCATCAAGTACCGCTAGCCTCCAGCCATAGAAAAGCAAGAAACTTGGAATGGAGGAAACATCATCTGTCATATCCTGGAACGTTTCCATCTGGGGGATCTCTCACCCCTTTTTTGGAGCTCTTCATCTCTGCCTTGGTCCTGATCCTTGCAGGTCTAACTTCAACTGTTGCTGCTTAGATTTGCAAATCATGTCACTTTCCCGAGTTGTGTTGTTGAAATCACCTGTTTGTGTCTGCGTATTCCTTCGGTTTCCTTCTAAAGTTACACATGTTTTCTTCGATAAATCCCAAGTTCCCATTCTCAAATCCAATTCTTTCATATTTTGTCCATGTTTTTTCCTCAAAAACTAATTGAAAATCTTTGAAACCACATAAAGTCACCATTTCTCACCATTCCTTTCCTTCCCCCCAACCAGTCCCAACCATGTCCCAACCATTTCTACCCACCCCATGATGCCATTGATGCCATCGCTGGGCCAAGCATCGACGTGTCAGGCCGCGCCACCTGCGACAGCAACCCCAGACGCAGGCCGCCTGAGGCCTGCGTGAGGCGGGCGTTCTCCGTCGCGGCATCGGTAACGGCCTGGTCCTCGATGGGTGGTTGACCAACCAATTACTGCAAGATCAATACTCTCTGGGATCTTATAGTGATTTAATGGGATATTATAGTGATTTCATGGGATTTTATAGTGATTTAATGGGATATTCTAGTTATTTAATGGGATTTTATAGTGATTTAATGGAATATTCTAGTGATTTAATGGGATATTATAGTGATTTAATGGGATTTTATAGTGATTTAATGGGATATTATAGTGATTTCATGGGATTTTATAGTGATTTAATGGGATTTTATAGTGATTTAATGGGATATTATAGTGATTTAATGGGATTTTATAGTGATTTAATGGGATATTATAGTGATTTAATGGGATTTTATAGTGATTTAATGGAATATTCTAGTGATTTAATGGGATCTTATAGTGATTTAATGGGATATTATAGTGATTTCATGGGATTTTATAGTGATTTAATGGGATATTCTAGTTATTTAATGGGATTTTATAGTGATTTAATGGGATTTTATAGTGATTTAATGGGATATTATAGTGATTTAATGGGATTTTATAGTGATTTAATGGAATATTCTAGTGATTTAATGGGATATTATAGTGATTTAATAGGATATTATAGTGATTTAATGGGATTTTATAGTGATTTAATGGGATATTAATGGGATATACCCTCTGGTAAACAAACATAGCTATTGAAAATGGCAATTTATAGTTGATTTACCCATTAAAATGGTGATGTTCCATAGTTATGTAAACGTTTACCAGGGCGTAATTCAATCATTGGCATCATTGGTGAATATCCCCATATATGAATAGTCTAAATGGGAATATTATGGGAATATGATGGGGTTCACGAATAATAATGGGAATATATAAATAAACAGGGTTTAACAACCAATTAATCATTGGGATAAATAATGAATCCATCATTGGGATCAATACTCCCCATAGTCTATTTATAGTGTATTAATTATTAGTCCCATTACGATTCATGAATTGCTGACGATCAATTTACCAATTACTGGAATTAATGGGATTTGAACGGGACTGATGGCAATATCACGGGTATAATGGGATTAATAAATGGGAACACCCTGGGATAACAAATGGAGATCGAATGTCATATGTTCTGAAAAGTCTCTACCAACTAGTGGGAATACAATGGGATTTTGGAATTATAATGGGATTAGTGGATTAATCGGAATATCATGGGATAACTAATTATAATGGTAATATCTGTTAATGTGAATATATGGGAATATAGTAACATATAGTATAATATAGTGGGAATATCGAATAAGTAATAACGGGAATATCATGGGGTTATAAGATAACGAACGACCAAACAGTGGGGTTTTGATGATTTAGATTAGTGATTCGTGAGTCGTGATTAGGTATGCTAGGAATACATGTTGATAACTATCTATCAACAAACTATATGCTGTTTGGTGGTAAACGAACCCCTCTGAAAAATGATGGAGTTCGTCAGTTGGGATTATGACATTCCCAACTGAATGGAAAGTCATAATTCAGCCATGTTCCAGTCACCACCAATCAGTATGGGAATCCCCATGGTTTCTTCAACAATCCATGGCTTATCCAGCTGGGAATGGGATACGGTGACGCTGCGGATCCTCCATTGGCACGAATGGGGCAGGAAGCAGCTCAGGTTTTGACCTCGACATGCCGAAAGGATGGAGTGGAGGGGATTTAGCCATGTGGAAACCCTGTGGCTTATGGAAACCCTGGTGCTTTTGTTAATGGTGTTTGATGGTTTTTGCACGTGTTAACGGCTGATTTATTCTGAGTAATCTAATTCTCAGACACTTGCACGCCTTCGACGTTTGTTTTGGATGACTATGACTATGAGTATAGGTCAAAGCTTGTGACACCACATTTGGTGGACCAACAATCATTTGCAAACTCTCTTTTACCAGCCCTTCAGAGGACCCCTGTGCCACCAGATACAAGACCTTTGAACAATATAATATGGATTCTCTCCAGATTTGCTGGTTGGTGGTTTTAACCCTTCTGAAAAATATGAAAGTCACTTGGGATCATTATTCCCAACTGAATGGAAGTCATAAAATTCCATGGTTCCAAACCACCAACCAGCCATTCTTCTGGTGCTTTGTTGATCACAACTCACCGTGACCGGGGCATACCGGGGCACCTGGGCAGAAGGTGCAAGAAGCGAAAGCTTTCCTCAACTTCTTGGATGCTGGTCGACCTTAGGCGGACAAGTTCGAACAAAAAGAGATGGCTTTTTGCATGGCTTTTTCGACCTTGGGTCGGAAAAAATGGATGGCTTTCCACATGTTTTCCAGGCTTCCAGTTTTTCTATCTTTTCGATATCTCTGTTTGGGGGGTGCGTGAACTGAAAAACACACATTGCTTTCTTCGGTTTTAGCCGAACATGGAATCTTCCCGCACCATGTCCAAAAATTAAGCCACTCAACTACCTAACCAAGGTCTGCAAGCAACCTGAGGTGTTTCAACATGTGCAAGCCTCGTTTTTTCACAACTCGAGGATCAACCCACCATTTTTTAACCATCGGCAAAGGACAATCCCAAAGAGATGGGAGTCTGCAGGATATTTTCCTCATCCACCTCCAGGTCTCTCTGCAAGTTGCGATATTCCTGAAATGGGACCCATTGGACCTGTGACCTTCGATGGGATCATGGCTGATCATGGTACCAAAGTGGGGAAGGGGAAATTTTTGGTGAAGAACCCATTGCCCATCTTGTATCATCTTGGTATAGGATAGCCCAGTTGGGGGATAGCTGCTGTGAAAAACAATGGTTGCAAGAATTTGCTGGGACGGCCAAGTTGGGATGGGAAAAAAGGTGAAGTGACTGGTGTTTTTGTTAAACTAATGTCGCACCGCAAGTGATCATCTCAAATTGTGGTTCCATCAGTATTTATAATCTATTATATAAGGTCTGGCTCAAATCATCAAAAAATGACTAGGTTCAACCCACCATCAGCCGCACAGAAATGTCAGGACTCTCTTTATCAGGGTCTCCAAGTCTTATGGCTCTCCGATATCAGAACTGGCAGCCTCCAGAAATCAAACATGGCGTGGAAAATCATTTCAAAAACCTCCAAGAAACCATTTAGCGCAGGGATTTCCCATCATGTACCATCCATGTTTGATGACACCGAAATGCCGAAATGGGTCGTCATGGGGACCCCGAAAAATTCCCATCCGATCGTCAAGGCTCCGAATCCCGAAAAGACGTGGCCCGACGCACCGCTTCGGCGTCGCCAAAGTAATTCTCCAGCCTGGAGTCGTGACGGCCATGTGGCCCTCCACCGAAATGAAACTGACATGAAAATGAAGTGAAAATTCGACGGTCATGGGATATATATATATATATAGATAATGGGATATTCATGGAATACTCATGAGATATAATGGATAATAATGGATAATAATGGATATAAAAGGGAATAACCCCTATAATTAGTGTGAGAATTCGAAGTGATGTCCATGTTTTCATGTTGTTGACGAAACATAAAATCGACTTGAACAACTAGAAACACCCAAAGACCATGCATGTTGTCATGATCAAATCCATTCAAATCCCTATTTTTGGGATGTTCAAATAGCATACCCTCTGGTAAACGTTTACATAACTATGGAAAATCACCATTTTTAGGTAAATCAACGAACTTAGTGGTCATTTTCCACTTCGCAAACTGTAAACGTTTACCGGGTAGGCAATTGGTTCATGGTAAAACCGCTGAACCGGGCAGCTCTCCCCCCGGATCGCCTGGCCCATTTCTGCCACAAAAACGCCAGGCTCTCGCGCATCGCGCGGCTCTCCTCACGATTCGCCAGCTTGTCGCGCACCGCCTGGTTTTAGAGAGACACCAGGTTCATCAAGAGAAAAAAACGGCAAAACATCCCCGGTCACATCGGTGAAATCCCATGAGTGGATGTTTATGGGATTATAATGTCGTGGGGTTATAATGGGAATATAGTGGCAAATATTGAAATAGATAATTTACCTATTAAAAATGGTGGATCTTTCCATGGCGAACTGTTAGTCATAACCAGATGGTAGTGTGTGCTTTTGATGTGTTTGATCACCTCTGAAATCATGGCTGAAAGGTGGCTATGATCCGTCCATAAGAGATTGGAGCAACCAGGTCTGAAAAGACAGGTTGCTTGCCAATAATGTTGGTGGTACATATTGGTACATGATATCCTTATCATTTGATATCATTTGAGCATGTCTCAGCATGGATATGCCAATTATAATAATTATAAGCCCAAGGTTTGAATCGCAATTTCCACCTTCAAAAGGCAAGAAATTGGGGGTCCATCCATAGTTCATTATCCATTATCCGATTGTGCATTATTCAATGGTCAACCCCCAACTTTTGCCACTTAAATAATCCGCGTGTTCGCTGGGAAAATCCTCATTGTTGATGGTTAAAGTCTGGTTTTAATTGCGATGGTTTGTATGTTTCACGCACCGCAAAGACATCCCCGAAGTCATGCCCCCCCCCCCCGTGTCCATTGCATTCTCTGCCTGCTGCAGTTTCTCCAGCACCCCTTGCGTCAGTTCCGCACGCGCGCTGCGCAAATCATTGCAGCCTAGCGGCTGGTTGAGGGGTTCAATAGAATTAATTCAAGCCATAGAGTTAGGATCTAAATATTCTAAATATGGGGATGTAATGTGGATATCATCTAGTAGATCAATGGATTGGTTTAAGGGAAAATCTGCAGGAAACCATGGTTTTTACCATTAAATATGGGGGTTTCCTGTAAATTTTCCCTTAAACCAATCCATTGAGTATAGAGACTGTAGAGGGAATATGATTTACACAATACTGTCAAAAACTGGATCTGATTCTTCTTCCGATCACCACCATGTGGTCGTCAGTATGATTCGATCGTCCCATTTATTGGGATGGAAACGCTCTTGAAATCACCAACCAATCATGGCTCCTGATAAGGGTTGTGCTTCATCATTAGAAATGAAATGAGGTTTCAAATATTTCCCTTGAACATGTTGAACCAATTCTGGGAGAATAGCAAGCATAGCAGCCTAGTCATCCAGCAATCAATTGCATAACTCCTGGCACCTGCTACCGACGATTTTGTTGCATCCACTAACCATGGCAACTACAGTTAGTGTACCAAAGACTTAGAACTTAGAACCTCACTTTCAAACCTGCAGGGGTATGAAACATTCACCCATTTGCTTGGCAAAACATGGTTTCCATAACATTCATGGCTAGTCTGAAATGATTTCCTACATTAGAACCCACTGCGATGGATCCGATGGGCCATGGGATTAGCTAACCCGTGATAGTATAACTGGCTTCTAAACCATCCATGTATGAGCTATAGTAGCTATAGTTGACTAACGAACGATCCATGGCTGATCTGTCTAGTTTGTTGCTTCAACCCCAATTTATTTACATGGTTAGGTCAAATCACATTCTTTTGTTAGTTCTCCACATGTCTGGGATAATAATCTATTGAAGCCAGAAAAGTCATACCAACAACATCCATCTTCAAATGCCATAGAAGCCACCAGGTCAGATGCCCCCCAGTCATAAGTTAGTTTAATAAGCCCATTGGCTGCCATTGATTCTATCATGTGCTCCTTATACCCCAATGTTAAGCAAGTTATAAGTAGAAGCCACAACCATCCAGTTATTAGTTTGTAAACCCGGGCCAGGACATTGATGTAAACTATATATCTCCCATATATCCCAACATCAAGTCTAACCAAGTCACCCATTAAATATGGTTATATCATGTTATATCCCCCAACAATCCAACATCAAGTCTAACCAATACCAACTTTAACCAAGTTATATAGTCATAAACAAAAAAATCGCAGCCACCATTATATATGTATTAAATAAATAAATAAATAAATAAATAAATAAATGTATATATATATATATGTGTGTGTATATATATAATATATATATATATCCCCATATAGCCCATAGAAATTTCTAAGCCACCAGCATCACCCGCCTATGAGGAAGTTCACATAGGCCGCCAGCATGGACGGCTCCCTGTCTCCATATCGTTCCAGGCCCAGTCGGAAGACGCCTGCCGCCGCCTGGCTGGGACCATTGGGTGACCAGTCGGGGTGACCGGTGACTGTAAATTTGGTGGCATTTCATGGAAAACTATATGGAAATTGATGAAATTGATGGAAAATTGATGGAAATTGATGGGAAATTGATGGAAAATTGATGGAAATTGATGGGAAATTGATGGGAAATTGATGGGAACCTCTTATGAAAGTTCATGGGATCTTTTTAACCAATGGATTCAATGGATTTATGGAAACCTACGGAAATTTACGACATCTGGCAGTCATTGAACCAGAAGATTTATGACATTTATAGGAGTTGACTTTTGACCTCCCCCCCAATTTAAAAAAAAAAGCGTTACCAATAAAAAGACGCAACATCTGCATTTTTTGCAACAGTTGGGTTTGACTGAAATTTTATGGGGAAACCATGGAAAAGCATCCAAAAAGCCATGGATATCCATGGGTTATGAACATGTTTCCTATGAAAAAATTACGCGACATCCGGGATATCTGGGTTCATTGAACCCCACAAAGTTACAAGATTTACCCTCTACTAAACGAAGATAGCTATGGAAATCAATGAAAATAACCCATCGATAGATGATTTAGCTCTTAAACATGGTGATTTTCCATAGTTTTATGTGTATATATATATGTGATTATATGTTAGTTTACTCCAGGGCCTGGTGGTGAATTTCTGCTGTCACAAACCACACCTCCATGGCCCCGTAGACGTGGTACTCCGTCATCGCTGCAAAAACATAGACCTGGCGACCATCGAGTTCCAAACCGGTTTTTTCTTGAGTTAATTGCAGGAAAGTACTATTTTTTTGGAAAAAAAAAAATTGATTGGAACAATTATTGGGTTTCTTGGGAAAAATAAGGAAAATCGCTGATGTTTTTTTCAAGTTCCAGAAAAAACACCAAGGGCTGTGGATTCTCTCTCTCGGCGATCTAGGGCTGCTACGTGTCCAGCTGGTTGATTGGAACTCAAGTGACCGAAAAATAGGAAACACACAACGCAACACGCCATAAAATGTCTGCATTTGAGTTCCAGCTTCAATTTAATCCTCAAACCATCCTTTCTCCAAATTTCTCATAATATCATACTTCCAGTTACTTCCAGTTACTTCCAGTTACTTCCAGTTACTTCCAATTACTTCCAGTTACTTCCAGTTACTTCCAGTTACTTCCAGTTACTTCATCTTACTTCATGTTACTTCATGTTACTTCCACATATGTTTTCCATTGGAATCACCGTGTTTCCCACCAGTTCTTCAGTTCTTCACCATGTTTTCACGCCACGCTGTCTCTCCAGCGGCCTCCCAGGTGCAGTGCGGCGACGACTCGCTGGCTTCCAGGAAGCTGTCGCGGAAGTCGTTGGCGCCGCGCTGGCGACGGACCTATAGGGCGTTAGAATGTTCGAAATCGCCGTTGGGATAACTCATATAACTGATATACCCATTAATCATGAATTAATTAATCTTGTTATATCAGTTATCTCATATAGTTAAGATATGATATGTTTAACACATCTATGAATAAATAGATGTATATAATCTCAAATAAGATCTGGAACTGCGCTTCCAAGGATGGTGGCCTTTTTCGATGAAGCCAAGGGTCATAGCCCAGGAAGTTGATCAAGGCCAACGGACAGGGCTTTGGCATATCTTCCATCAACTTCCTCGGCGTTATTCGACTCTTCCGGCAGTGAAAAATGATGATTTAGAGGAGATGCATGGTGATTTATGGTGATTTATGGTGATTTATGATGATTTATGATGATTTATGATTTATGTATATATTTATTATTTATGTCTGAAAATCATACACACACATGAATGTTTTCAAGCAACAGGTGGTTGAAGCCACTCCTATCAGGACTCGCGAAAGGGAGCTCAGTATGTAAGGGTTTTGCCAAGATAGATTTTTATGCATTGGCGGTCTCCAACTCTACATGTCTCAGAAAGTCTTTAAGAGACAAATAGGGAAGAATAGAAGCATAGAGACATTCCAAGAAAGACACTTACCCTCTGGTAATTTAACATAGCTATTGAAAATGACCATTTATAGTGGATTTTCCCAGCTAGAAAATGGTGGATCTTTCCATAGCTATGTTAAATTACCAGAGGGTAACATGTTCAAATCTAATTTCTGCCCGTTGGACTCCAGAGGATCAAGTGTAACCATTGAATTGGACATAAGCTGTGGACTGGGAACATGGGGAATTTACTTTGAGCCCCTGACATTGTACCAAGTCGATGTTGTGGATTTGACATTGTTGTATGATGATGGTTCATGTGTCAAGTGATGGTGGTTTTTTGTAAAGTAATACAGTATATCATCATTTCAAGCATTGCGTCAAGTGCTGACTTGTCCTGCTGGCTTGATCATCTTCGAAGTAGGTGTGGGTGGCTATTGCTGACTGAGGGGTCTTGGGGTAGGATTCCCTTCCTGCAGGATGGGTGGCTGAACGGTTTCTGATGTGAATGCTATCTCTATTTTTCTCTAATTTCTCTATTTTTCTCTATTTGCTCTATGTCGCTTCTCTGCCAACTAAAAATCAATTATAAAATCAACCTCAATTTGTCTCCGTCTATTTTTCGCTATTTTGCTATGATGTCATAGTGGTTGGCGTGTGGCTCTTGGGAGCCATGATTTTTGGCTGGCTGCCTCTTGCTGGTTAACACTTGACAGCACTTGGTGGTGGACTGACAACACCTGATACCCTCTGGTAAACTAACATAGCTATTGAAAATGGCCATTTATAGTGGATTTTCCCATTAAAAATGGTGACTTTCCATAGTTAAGTTATGTTAGTTTACCAGAGGGTAATGTTTGACAACGCCTGACATCTTTTGAAAGCAATTGAAAGCATTGGGAAAGATCTGACAACATTGGACAACACTTGACAGCACTTGCGCCGGATAGAACTTGATAGGGCCTGAGACCTGAAAACAACACTGGATTGGTTGGACCTGAGCCTCTCTGGTGCCAATAAGTGAAAACATGATTTAAAGCCGGTTCATGTGTTTCTTGGGTGTTCTCTATCTTTCTCTATTCTTCTCTACTTGACTCTAAAAGACTTTTTAAATCTTTTTAAGGCATTTTGAGTTTCCAACAACCTTTATATAATTCAATTACAAACAAAAAAGTAAAAAAAATGCAAATCTATCATAAGTAAACCCCTCGAAACTCATCCTATCCATGTCCGAGGAAAAATTCACTTGAACTCTCTCGTTTCTATTGTAAGAGGTCTCAACTGCAAAAGCTCTGTCACCTGATATTTGCTGCCGTGTTGGAAGAAACATGCTCTTTCTTTTCTATGACATGACATGTTTGAAACTCTTTCCAGACCAAAATAGCACACACCCTCTACAGAAAACGCTGCAATGATGTCCCTCAGATTCAAAAACTCGCCAAACTTGGAAAACCACAATGTTTGTCCTGAAGATGTCCTACACCCATGCGGTCCTGCGTTTGTCTGAAAAGAAGATACCCCAAAATCCATGCCCCCATTCAAATTCATTACACTGTTTGTTGTGCCGCTGTGCCCTCCACTTCTGGACAAGTCCATATTTGTGGACCGTATATTCAATGAGTTTCCACTTCATCCCAGTTAAAATTGGTTCAACATGATTTAACTACTTGTTTTTACTCTTTTCACCATTCCAAAAAGGTGATGCCCCCCAGTTATAGGTTGGCTCCCCATTAAGCAATTTTAAACCCATTATGTACAGTAAAAGAAAAGCCATGCTTCATGGTGGGAACAAGCGGCTACAAAGCAAAATTATGCAAAGTTCAGTAACCTTTCTCAATCTTCAATCATTATATATGCTGGTTGGTGGTTTGAACCCCTCTGAAAAATATGAGTTCGTCAGTTGGGATGATGACATTCCCAATCTATGGAAAGTCATAATCCAGCCATGTTGCAAACCACCAACCAGAATATTAATCATTGATTATCATTATCAACCATTATTAACCATTATTAACCACTATTGTTATAGATTATCCCATTATCAACCATTATTAACCACCATTCCCAGCCAGCAACCCAGGCAGCAACCCAGGCTCCGATAGGCTTCGTCGGCCGCCTCCAATTGCCCCGTGGGCAACGGGGATTCGCCCAGCTCGTAGCGTTGCGCCAGAAGGAGCCGCAGCGTCAGATCCTGGCCGTGATTGATGAAGCCTTGATGGCGATTGATGGTGATTGAACATTAATGATGGTGGTGAATGTTGATTAATGTTGATTAATGTTGATATAATGTTGATATAATGTTGATTAATGTTGATTAATGTTGATAAATGCTGATTAATGTTGATTAATGTTGATGATTAATGATTAACATTGATGTTGATAATGATATTGGTATTGATATATATTGATTAATGATCGTGATTTCACATTAAGCAACATTAAGCAACATCAAGCAACATTACGCAACAGAAATATAAGAATTTCCCCAACGGAAAACTGCTGAGATTTCTGGTTGGAGCTAAGGACGTTCCACTGCCGGAACGAACGAAATTTTGATGTCGATTCATAGATATACTATGATTTTTTAGATTGAATTCACTCACGGATTCATAGATTTTTGTTTGTTGAATTGAATTTTTAGATTGAACATCGACTGAGTAATCCCGTGTAACTCCCATAATTAAAGGGAACATGTGGGGGTAAAAAATATGTAAAAACATGTAAAAACAATGTAAAAAAAGTGGTTACCTGCATATTTTCTTTCAGCCAAATCATCTCTGTTATTTTCCGATCACGTCTCCCTTAGACTCTGGTAATCAAACACGGCAACGACTCCGCATTGATGATTTCCCCCCACTGAAACCTCTACATTTCCCGGCCATGATGACCAAAGGGTAGATCATCATTACGCCATGATATTCTGGTTGGTGGTGTTAACCATGGGAAGGATTACCATCTGGTTATTTAACATAGCCATGGAAAATCACCATTTTTAATAGGTAAACCATCTATAAATGGGCTATTTTCCATGGCTATGTTAAATAAACAGAGGGTATGGACAATAAAAAATGTTTGAAACCACCAACCAGTATCAGTATTCCATAGGTTGCCCCATATCATATCCTCATGCTTGTCACTGATGGGCAGTTGATATACCTGATACCGATATATCTGGCTGAATTGCAACAATTCACCCCCTGAAATTCTGATTGAAGCATGAGACGTTGTGAAACTACCCATCCATGTTAACCCCAGTGCCCCCGCAGAGTTGGTTGAGATAAGTATGTAAATGATTATATAAATCTATGGTAGACATGTCGATTTAGGTAAGGGGGTTGCTAATATGATTGATAAAACAGATATCACCGGGGGCACCTGGAAGATTACAATCCCTTTGAACATCATGAAGCCAGCTTAAAACATCCTAAAATTGAGATTTTGACTTTGAAAATTCATGTTTTTTTTTGAAATTGAGTGATTTTAGTGACTCTTCATCGGAACATTCACCATCATTTGGTCAGCAACAGATTTGTTCACCCCAGAGCCGTCCTTGGGCAGGAATCGTTGCACTGCCTTCCGGAGCACCTCCGTTGCTTCCTCTTGCTTTCCCCCTGGGCAAAATCCGATTTTTTCGTGGCTCCGCCATTACACTGCATGCAATATACAAATAAACCAAATATGATATATATATATAAATATACAGTGTATATATATATATATATATCTCTATCTGTGTGTGTGTCTAAGAAATGGCATCTATAATCATACATAGTCATACGATGTAATTTTGGATATGTATGGATATGTTGTATTATATAGCTGGGTGAGCGATAGATATTTGGGGCGCTCTTCAGCCAGGAAATGTTCCGTGGAACATCATGGAACATTCCCATAATTGTCGCAAGAGCCCCTGCAGCACTACCCTCTGGTAAACGTTTATAAAAACTATGGGAAATCACCATTTTTCATGGGCAAATCAACTATAAATGGCAATTTTCAAGAGCTATATTAAATTACCAGAGGGTAATTCAAGCATGCTGTTTGCGACCCAAGTCTATGGTTCCATGGAAAACCCATTCAACCCATTTGATCTGCGTCTTGGTCTTTCATGATCTATGTCATTCAAGGGTCCATCAAAACATCAAGAACCATCTACAGAAACCCATGAAAGTTCCCCGGGTCGCCATTGGTAGATCAGCCTGTGACTGCCGAAAATCGTAAAAGATAGTAAAAGGTTGGCATCGAGCACCCCAAAACCAAACTAGAAACGCACACCAGTTCCTGAAAGAAGTGATAAGAACAAGATAATCACAATACAAGTCTGTTCGATATACAAACATACAAATACAGTTCACTAAAAAATCGCGGATATGTCAACATATGATGATATAAAATCACACCAATTTCATTATCATATTCACATCCCACATCATCCCACCCTATCCAATCCCTTGTGCCCTGCGAAGTGCCCTGCGCTGAGCCGCCTAGGTCCAACCACGCCGAGAAGTCGTACCAAAGATCCGGAGCGAAGCCGCACGCCAGCGATGCCTGCGGCGAGTTCGACACTTCGAACTCAACAGGAAGCATTCCAAACATGTCCAAACTCCAAAAGAAGTTGATGAAGTTGAAGTGCATTAGTGCATTTTTTTGCTGAGAAGTGAACATCACTGGATTGGTTTGAGGGAAAATCTACCGGAAACCATCGGTTTTCCATGGTTTTCCCATGATTTTTTTGGGGGGGTTCTGCACATTTTCCCTTGAACCAATCCAGGTTATCCAACAGGAAGCATTCCAAACTCTCAAAGTTGACTCCTGGCATTCGATCTCGACATTTTGCATGTGAAACACTCATGTTTACCCTCTGGTTATTTAACAGTTTGCCATGGAAAATATTGGAAAATGATGGCCCATAAAAATGGATGGTTCACCGTTCTCAAAAATGGTGGATCTTTCCATGGCGAACTGTTAGTCATAACCAGCTGGGAAATGAATTATGTTCAATAATCTTACCCTCTGGTAATTTAACATAGCTATCGAAAATGACCATTTATAGTGGATTTTCCCATTAAAAATTGTGATTTTCCATAGCTATGTTAGTCATAACCAGCTGGGAAATACCGATGATTTTTTCCAAAAATCCTCACCACTTCAGCCCCTGGCCCACCCGATGGCCCGCACCATGCCTGCTGATACACCAGCGCCACTCGTGCCGTGAGCTCTTCCCCCTCCAGTTGCAAGGGATTGGTGCGTTCGAAGCGCAACATGGCACGCCACTGGTCAAACCTCAGACATGGGATGATGCCGGGATGATTGGGATGATCTACCCGGCTATATGGGGATATATATGGGGATTTAATGGGATTTTATAGTGATTTAATGGGATAATGATATTAATATATATTAATGGGATATACCCTCTGGTAAACGTTTACTAACATAGCTATTGAAAAATGGCCATGGAAATATATAGAAATAGTGGATTTACCCAGCTAGAAAATGGTGATGTTCCATAGTTTCGTAAACGTTTACCAGAGGGTATGATGATCTATGATGATCTATGATGATCTATGATCTCCATACCATCAGCTACTTGGCTGGGACCCTGGATCTTACACTGTAGACCCTAAAAACGGGGTCTGAAGAAGAGTTCCATAGCTAAATCATGAAAAACAAGCTCAGTGGTCTAGACCCTTCGACTTTACAGATGCTGAAGGTCTGAAGACGTTTACCCGTGCGTCAAAAATACCAAAAAAAAACGTTTCAAACAACATGTTTTCTCTCGCTCATTTTTTCTTCGCTGCTGTCACAAGTTTTTCACATTTGGAAAAAAACTTATGAAATCTTATGAATAACAATTTGGAAAAAAATCTTATCAAATCTTATGAATAACAATTTGGAAAAACAATCTTATGAAATCTTATGAATAACAATTTGGAAAAAATCTTATCAAATCTTATGAATAACAATTTGGAAAAAAATCTTATGAATAACAATTTGGAAAAAAATCTTATGAGTAACAATTTGGAAAAAAAAACTTAAGAATTTTTATGAATAACAACTTGGAAAAAATCTTATGAAATCTTACGAATAACAATTTGGAAAACACATCTTATGAAATCTTATGAAAAACAATTTGGAAAAAATCTTAAGAAATTTTATGAATAACAATTTGGAAAAAAAACTTATGAAATCTTATGAAAACAATTTGGAAAATATCTTATCAAATCTTATGAATAACAATTTGCAAAAAAAAACTTATGAATTCTTACGAATAACACTTTGGAAAAAAATCTTATCAAATCTTATGAATAACAATTTGGAAAAATCTTGTGAAATCTTATGAATCTAGCGTGGCAAGGTCTAGAAACACAATGGCCAGCAAAACCAATCTGTGTTGATCAAGG